>ERZ824598.132-NODE-132-length-124985-cov-8.797310_pt1 | contig 124985 bp, 104 predicted proteins | sample MGYA00519934_ERZ824598 | MGnify/ENA primary metagenome ERZ824598 (study PRJEB31778, sample SAMEA3449177) | human gut metagenome | biome: human gut; feature: human-associated habitat; material: faeces | place: United Kingdom | collected 2010/2012 ... | reverse complement strand
TCCCCGCATGCCTCCGTTTCACTCCGGCATACGGGGTTACGAATAATCAGCGTCCAGAGGACGCTCAGATGCTTAAGTAAACAGCACCTGGGTGCACTCCTACGCCGGTGATGAATATTTTACATCGCACATAATCGCTGAATTGTTGCATAACGAATAAGCGGGACGCTCCTGTCATGGGGCGTCCCGCTTTATGTGGGGATTTGAAACTGTTCTTTTATTTCAGGTTTTCGACGAATGTGCGGAGCTGTTCGTTTTCGGGGTTGATTTCGAGGAATTTTGTGTAGTAGGCTTTGGCCTTTTCACGGTCCTTGGCGAGGTTGTATTTGCCGAGAAGGTTGAGTGCGAAGATGTAATCCTGCTTGCGTGCAGTTACGTTTTCGGGATCGGCGTCAAGTATCTCCACAATCTTTACGAGCTGCTGCTCGATGTCATCGTTCATCTCATTGTTGTTGGCGATGAGGTAGATGCGGCTGCGGGTAGTGAGCACCTGAAGGTTGTCGGGTACTTTGGAGTAAACCTCTTCGATGGCCTTGATTGCTTTCTGTGAGAAGTCGGCATGCTCGGGGCTGTCGGGAGCTGAGGTAGCGGCAGCATTCTGGTAACGGCGGGCGAGTATCATCACGTCGTTGGTGGTGTGCTCGGGATCCATGTCGATATATTTCTGCTGTGCTTCGGCAGCTTTGTCATACATCTTGGCTGCGGTATAAGCCTGGCTGATGTCTTTGTAGAGCGATGCTTTGTCGGGAGCAAGGGTAAGGGCTTTCTCATATTGGAGCACGCCGATTGAATCCTGTCCCATAGCTATGAGCATGTCGCCGTATGTGGTGTAGTCATTGGGAACGAACTCACCTGTTGCCTGGAAAAATTTGTCACCCTCTTCGATGGCTTTTTCGGGCTGTTCGAGAGCTGCATAGTTGAGCATGCGCATGCGCTTCATGTAGAAGTTATCGGGGTCTTCGGAGAGAATTTTTGCGGCAAGTGCGTTTGACTCGTCATATTTTTTTCCGAAGTAGAGCAGACCTACATAGCGCTGTTCGTCACGCTTGAAGTGGTTGGGGTTCTGGATATATTTCCCGTATTGCTCGGCCGCCATTGTGAGCTGGTCGTTGTCGTAGTATTTTTCGGCGAGCTCACGTTGAGCGAGAGCCGAGTTGGGCTGAAGCTCAAGCAGTTTTTTAAGACCGTCGATAGCATAGTTGGGGTTGACCGGGAAATATGTGCGTGCATATTTCACGAAAGCCTCGGGATATTTCACACCGTCGGCGGCGCTCATGGCCATTTCATAATATCCTGCTGCATCACCTACATTGACGGGAGCGAGCATGTCGGCTTCGAGAATGAAGATGGCGGGGCAGTCTTTGTCGGCCTTGCGGGCGTCTTTGAGATATTTTTCAATATCTTTTGCGTACTTAGCCGCGTCGGCATTGTAGAATGCACGTGCGATTTCGGTAAGCAGAACGGCGTCTTTTTTGTTAAGTTTAGAAGCCTGTTTGAAGAAATCGTCGGCTGCCGATTTGTCGCCCTGCTGGAGAGCAACTTCACCGAGGCCTACGTAGTTGTATCCGTTGTCGGGATTGATCGAGATGCCCTTTTCAAAGAAATTTTTCGCATTCGCATAGTTCTCGCGGTGGAATGCAATCTGTCCGAGATAGAAGTTTGCCATTGATTTGTCGGTACCGGCCTCGTTGATTGTGCGGGTGATGATAATCTCCGCTTCGTCAGGCTGGTCGGCACGGTAATATTCCACTGCATCCTTGAATCCTTGGGCTGAACCGGTGAAGGCAACAGCTCCGAGCATGAAAGCTAATAATGTCTTTAATTTCATGTTGTATCTGTTTTTTAATTGTTTTTTCCGTTGTGATTATAACGATTTTTTATCCGATATGTTGTCTTTTATATAGACTTGATGTAATAATAATTGTAAAATTACTAATTATTATCTTTTGATGCAATGCCCTGATGCCCGATGGGTGGATAATATATGTAAATTTTTGATTTATTGAGTCAAATTAACAAAATTATCGTGTCAGCGGGGCTTTGCCGTGTTGCCGTCAGTCGACATTTACGATGCGCGGGTGCATTGCGGCGGGGAGCACGCCGGTAAGCTGTATAAGTTTCTGCCCGGCAAATCCGGTGACGAATGTGAAGAATCCGCTCTGTGTTGCGTTCTTATATCCGGTGACTGTCAGATAGATGGGACGGTAGAGCGGGTAAGAGCCGTCAAATATATATGCCTGATACGGTTTCTTGCCTTCGCCCGGGAATTGTCCTTTGCCCGACACGGCAAGGACTTTTATGTCGGGTGTGAAACCGAGGTTTGTGGTATCGTTTTTCTGCGATGCGTCCGACAGTTCGGCTGTCGACATCTCCACGCCTTTGAGGTCGGAGGAAATCCAGCTCACGCCGATTATGCCGAGGGCGCCTTTCCGTTCGGATACTGTCTGTACTACCTTGGCGTTGGAATTCTGGGCGAAAACGTTTTTGCCGAACGGGCGGCCGTCCATAATGCTGTCGGTCATGTACCTTACGGTACTCGAGCCGTTGTAGTCGAATATTATGTCAATGTTGCCCGACTTATTGTCCGGTTCCACCCATTTCCATTCGGTTATTTCTCCGGAGAGTATCTTGCCGAGGTCGGAGGTCGATATTTCGTTGATAGGGTTGTCTTTGTTGGCTATTATAGCGATTGCGTCGACTGCCACCATCTTTGAGCGGGGCTGGCGTTTGCGCAGTTCGAGATAGCGCATCTCCGACGATGTGAGCGGGCGTGATGTGACGGCGAGTTTTGTATTGTTGGTGTGCAGCAGCGAGTCGATACATTGCTGCTCGGGCAGGTAGCGGGCGAGTATCGATGCATTGGGATACTGGTATTCGTACACATTAATCTCCTGCTCCATGATGTGTTGGAATGACTCGTCGCATGCCATCACGGTGACGCCCGATGTGGCCGACACGGAGTTACCGTCCTGTCCGACTTTCGGATTGGGATTGCAGGCTACGGTTGCCGTTGCGAGTGCAACGGCAACCGTAGCAAGTATTCTGTTTTTTTTCAGCATGGGATATTTATCGGGTTTATGTTTAATCGGTGATGTGCGGGCTATTCTTCGTCATCGGATTTGGTCGCTTTGAAGAGGCGATAGCCGCGTGATATGCCGTACAGTATGAAAATCGGACCGCCGACCCAGCGTAGCCAGTTCCATGACGGATCGTAGATTACGTTAAACCAGTTGAACAGCAACATCAGTCCCACGAAGCCAAAAACCAAAATCATAAAAATGCCGAAAAAAAGTCGGAGGGAGAAGGGCAATACCGGCTTCTGACTCCCATAATTTCTTTGATTCATTGCCATCAGTTTTTAAGTTTGACATTCCGGAACTGCCGGGCGGCTCTTTTAAGATTATTTTCGCGTGTTGATTATCATCCCTCGGAGCGGTTATCGCCCGCCATTTCCTTTATTATTTATATAATTAACATTTGATACGGGCGAAAGTTCGCGGCAGTCAGGCATTATGCCGGCATACCCTCTTAGAGTCCCGTTTTGGCGGAAATGTTGTAGCTTTCCCCAAAATTAATAAATTTCGGCAATGAAACGGTTGAACGTTTATATAAAATATGTTAACGTTAACATTCGGTCGGCTATGCCCTCAGTAATCTCACAGCGCCACGCGGTTGATTTGCTCGTCGGTGGGAGTGGGGTTGACGGTTAGCAGTTGTTTCACGTCGGTCAGTATATCGCGCAGTCCGCGGTTAATCAGATGGAAACTGTTGTGCTCCACCGTGGCTGCATGCAGTTTTTCAAGCCAGTTGTTGCAGAAATGGAGCGCTTCGTCAAATATGTGCAGTTTCAGAAGTATGGATACGATGACGGCTATGATGGGAAGCTCCGAAGAGGAGAGCACGGGCGATTTCAGGTTGTCGATAAGATAGTCGTAGGCCTCCTGATAGCGGCCGTTGTGGTATAGCAGCTCGATAAACACCATTTTGCCCTGTGTCGACAGGGCGAACGACTTCTGGTACCAGCGCATGTAGTTGAGTGCTGAAGTCTCGTTGCCTGTGCGGCAAAGCTCGCTCACATGCACTATGGCTTCATTTTCGTCGGCATCGGCGTTGGCGTAGAAGTGCGCCAGCGTCTCGTCAGTTTCGTCGGGAAACGTAAGCAGCATCTCGCACAGCAGCGACGTGTCTGTCGGGTCAGCGCGGAATAGCTCGCGTATCAGTTCGGCACATTTCTGAGCCTCCCCCTTCATGCGGTAGGCTTCGAGGAGATTGCGTTTGGCTATGAAATAGTCGGCGTCGACTGACAGCGCGTGCCTGAAAGCGTTGATTGCCTCGTCGATGCGGTTGAGCTTCAGGTAATTGTAGCCTTCGATTGTGAGCAATTCCACATCGTCAGGCTCGAGGGCTTTGGCATATTCGAGCGATGCGAGCGAATCCTCGTATTGCTCGCAGTTTGACTGCAGTTCGGCCATCAGTCCCCAATAATCGGTGTTGAAAGGGTCAAGTTCGGTAAGTTCCTCCAGGAGCGGGAGTGCGGAAGTGGACTGCGGACGGTTTTCGGCCATGCGCGCTATCTCGAAAAGCAGTGTGGGCGGGTAGTCGCAGCGGTCGCGCACACGGTCGATGTTGGCCACGAGCCAGTTTTCCTGCTCGAGATGCCGCACAAGTCCTACGAACTGTATGATTGACTCGTCGTCGTCAAGGCGGAACCGGTCAAGGAGCGATTCGAGTTCGCTTATGGCCTGCTCGGGGGCGTAGGGCGCGTTGGCGCGTATGCGCAGCGTTTCCCACATCACCGACGGGTTGGAACGCGGGTGGTCGAGAATGAACTGGCGCAACGGCTCGTTGCCCATGTTGGCGAGCCAGATGGCGCGCCGTTCGAGCATTATTTCGCTGTCAGGGAAAAGCCTGTTGCCTAAAAGCAGCGCTTCCAGACGGATATAATCATCGTGTACGTCGCCGGCATAGTCGAATATGTCGGCGAGGTCGCCCTCGTCGTAATAGATTGATATGTCGTTTCCGGCGAGTTCCTCGCGAAATTTATTATATAGCTTCTCTAACTGATTGTCCATTCCTGTAAAATTATATTTCTGGTCGGAAATATATCTTTCCGCGGTTAGAAACCGCGGCTACTATCCTGTACCGATTGGTAATCAGGCTTATAGTAGCCGCGGTTTTTAACCGCGGTGTGTATTTGGTTAAAATAACATATTCCCCGGCTCGAGGGCGCTCGCATGGGTCCCCTTCCGCAGACAGGGTTTATACTTATTTCTTCTGCTCTTTTTCCCAGCTGTCCTTCAGGGCGATGGTGCGGTTGAAGATGAGGCGGTCGGGAGTAGAGTCGAGGTCGGGCGTGAAGTAGCCTATGCGCTGGAACTGGAATTTGGTTCCGGGCTTGGCGTTCTGAGCTGCGAACGGTTCTACCTTGATGCCTTCGACTACCTGCAGGGAGTCGGGATTGAGCATGTCGCGGAAGTCGCGGTCGGGTTCGGCGGCGGGATTTTCCACGTTGAAAAGACGGTCGTACAGACGTGCAGTAGCATCAACCGCATGGGCTGCCGATACCCAGTGAAGCGTGCCTTTGACCTTGCGCTGGCTTCCGGGAAGTCCCGAACGTGTTTCGGGGTCGTAGGTACAGTGTATTTCCGTGATATTGCCGTCGGCATCCTTTACCACATCCTCACACTTGATTATGTATGCGCCTTTGAGACGTACCTCTCCGCCGGGTGCCAGACGGAAGAATTTCTTCGGGGGATTTTCCATGAAGTCCTCGCGTTCGATATAGATTTCGCGTGAGAACGGCATCTCATGTGTTCCCGAACCGGGCTGTTCGGGATTGTTTTCCATCTCCACGGTCTCCACCTTGTCCTCGGGATAGTTGGTTATGACCACTTTCACCGGATTGACTACGGCCATTACGCGGGTGGCGATGCTGTTGAGGTCTTCGCGCACGGCGTGCTCTAAGAGCGATACCGAGTTGAGCGCCTCATACTTGGTGTAGCCGATGCGCTCGATGAAGTTGCGTATCGACTGCGGAGTGAAGCCGCGGCGGCGCATACCTGAGATGGTCGGCATGCGGGGGTCGTCCCAGCCGGCCACGAGACCTTCCTTGACGAGCTGGAGGAGCTTGCGCTTCGACATCACGGTATAAGTGAGGTTGAGGCGGTTGAACTCAATCTGGCGCGGACGGTATGTCTCGTCGGCAAGCTCGTCGACGAAGTAGTCGTAGAGCGGACGGTGAGGCACGAATTCAAGCGTACATATCGAGTGGGTCACACCCTCGAAGTAGTCGCTCTGGCCGTGGGCGAAATCGTACATGGGATATACTTTCCACGTTGTGCCGGTGCGGTGGTGCGGGTGCTTGATGATACGGTACATGATGGGGTCACGGAAGTGCATGTTGGACGACGCCATGTCGATTTTGGCGCGGAGCACTCGTGCGCCCTCCTCAAATTCGCCGGCGTTCATGCGCATGAACAGGTCGAGGTTCTCCTCGGGAGTGCGGTTGCGGTAGGGGCTCTCGGTTCCCGGCGTGGTGGGAGTGCCTTTCTGTGCGGCAATCTCCTCCGATGTCTGGTCGTCGACGTAAGCCTTGCCTTCCTTAATCAGACGTACGGCGAGGTCGAAAAGCTGGGGGAAATAGTCCGACGCGTAATATTCGCGGTCGCCCCAGTCGAAACCGAGCCATTTGATGTCCTCCCTGATAGAGTCGACATATTCCACATCCTCCTTTACGGGGTTGGTGTCGTCAAAACGAAGATTGCAGGTGCCGCCGAATTTTTCGGCTACACCGAAGTCCATGCATATAGCTTTTGCATGGCCGATATGCAGATACCCGTTGGGCTCGGGTGGGAAACGGGTGTTGAGCCGTCCTCCGTTTTTACCCGCCTTGAGGTCGTCGTAAACAAGTTGCTCTACAAAATTATAACCTTTAGAATTTTGGTTTTCAGTGTTTTGTGTCTCATCGAGCTGATTGTTGGTGTCCTTGATTTCCGCCATTTGGTTAGAATTTATGATAATTGACTGATATTGAAAGTGCAAATTTAAAGAATATCTGCAAAAAATTCACGTGTTGCATTCGCTTTTTTTACGATATTGTTAAAAATACTTAGTAATAGGGGATTATTAAAGTAATATTGGGTGATATATTGAAAGAAAGCGTTAATTTTGTCACAAATATCATAGCGGCGGCCGTAAAATTGCCATTCCGCTGCATTACATAACAGAACATCAGGCATATAATAAATTCATCATGCAACTGTCTACCATCAGGAAATATACGCTTGGCGCGGCCGCGGTAATGGCGGCGCTTACGCTCTCGTCGCAGAACAATATCGTCGAGGAGGTGGCTTGGGTGGTCGGCGACCAGCCTATCTACAAGTCGCAAATCGAGGAAATGTATCAGCAGATGCGCTATGAGCGTGTCCCCATCAACGGCGACCCTTACTGTGTCATACCCGAGCAGCTCGCAATAGAGAAACTGTATCTCCATCAGGCCGAAGTCGATACCGTGGAGGTGCAGGAGGCTATGGTCACCCAGCAGGTCGACGCCCGTATCAACATGCTCGTCGACCAGATTGGCTCGAAAGAGAAGATTGAGGAATATTTCCGCAAACCGTTGCCTGAATTCCGCGAGCAGCTTACTCAGACCATACGTGACAACTACCGCATAATGCAGGTGCAGGACAATATCACCAGCGACATCAAGACCACGCCCTCCGATGTGCTCCATTATTTCAATGATCTGCCCGAGGATTCCATTCCTATGGTGCCGTTGCAGGTGGAGACACAGATTATCACGCTAAATCCCGAGATACCGCGTTCGGAGATTGAAGATGTCAAGGCGCGTCTGCGCGACTATACCGACCAGGTGAACCGCGGCGAACGCGAGTTCTACACACTTGCCGTACTATACTCCGAGGACGACGGTAGCGCGAGCCGCGGCGGCGAGACCGGTTTTCTCGGCCGCGGACATCTCGAGCCGGAGTATGCAGCCGTCGCGTTCAACCTCAATGACCCCAAGAAAGTATCCAAAATCGTTGAGACGCAGTATGGCTTCCATATCATACAGCTGATCGAGAAGCGCGGCGACCGTATCAACACCCGCCATATACTTCTGCGCCCCAAGGTGTCAGACGCCGACCTTACAAAAGCCATAAACCGCCTCGATTCCATCCGCACGGATATAGTGAACGGCAAATTCACTTTCGAGGAATCGGCTCCCTACCTGTCGCAGGACAAGGACACGCGCAACAACCGCGGCGTGATGGTTAACAGCAAGGATCGTACCACGCGTTTCGAGATGAGCGAACTCCCTGCCGAAATTGCCAAAGTGGTCGACAAGATGGAGCCTGGCGAGATTTCCGAACCGTTCATCATGACCGACCCCAAGCGTAACTGTGATATCGTGGCTATCGTGAAGCTCACCAACCGCGTGCCGGCTCATAAGGCCAACATGTCGGACGACTACCAGCTTATAAAAGATATGTGCGAGTCATCCCTGCGTACAAAAAAACTTACCGACTGGCTCGACAAAAAGATAAAAGACACCTACGTGCGCATCGAGGACGGTTGGGACAACTGCGAGTTCCGGCACAGCGGATGGCTTAAACTGAAATGATAACCGCATGCGCGGTATCCGTGGGTGCCGCGTGAGCGACTTGCAGCATACTGCGATGACAAAGCGCCCGATTCCAATACTTCTTTTCATACTGACATTAGTACTGATAACTATTGTCAGCCCCTCACGCGCCCAGAATGCAAAGCGCGACAACACCCCCATTGTACCGGTAATCCCTTCGGCCGACCACAGCAATCCCGACCGCGTATTCCTTGAGCACGCCGACCGGCTGCTGTCGAAACCGGGCATCGATTACCAGATACTCGTCGGCGACGTGCGTTTCCGTCGCGGAGGCATGTATATGTACTGCGACAGCGCGCATTTCAGCGACGTGACAGGCAATTTTGACGCATTCGGCAATGTCAGGATGGAACAGGGCGACACGCTTTTCATCTATGCCGACCAGCTCGCCTACGAGGATTCGCTCAAGCTCGCCGTACTCTATGCCGACGACGGCAAGAAGGTAAGGCTTATCAACCGCGATGTCACGCTCGAGACGCCCGTGTTCAACTACGATATGGGCATCGACCTCGGTTACTACGAGCATGTCGGAGGCAAACTCTTCGACTCGCTCAATACCCTGACATCGCTCAACGGTGAATACAATCCCACGTCAAAGGAGGCTATCTTCACCGGCAATGTGCATCTTGTGAGCCGTAACAACAATGACGGCGACACTCTCGAAATATACACCACCAATCTCTATTACAACACCCTGACGCACATAGCGCGTATGGATGACGAGTCGACCGTGCGCAACGCCGACGGTATCATCTACACCTCGGAAGGGGAGTACAACACCGACTCGATGACCACACGTCTGTACAGCCGCTCGACAGTCGTGTCGACGATGGAAAGCAGCCGCGGCACCACCCTTACCGCCGATACAATCTATTTTGACCGCCGTCTCGGACAGGGCGAGGCATTCGGCAACATGATAATGACCGATACCATCAACAAGATGATAATGGAGGGTGACTATGGCTATTTCGACCAGATGATTGACAGCGCGTTTGTCACCGGTCGTGCACGTGTCATACAGTACCGCCCGGTCGGCGACGGCGATTTCGACCCCGACAAGGTCGATACCCTCTATGTCAACGACACGTTCACGCGCTCAATCGAGACCATCTATCTCCACGGCGACACTATCCGCGCTTTCCGCAATATCATACAGCGTAACGACACCATATATACCGAACTCGCCCAGCCCGCGCCGGCCGATACGCTCGCGGCCGCCGACATACAGCCGGTAGATGCAGGCGTCGTCGCCGATTCAATAAAGGCGTCCGGTAATGCGGCGCCCTCGCCGGCAACGCCGTTTAAGGTTGAGGAGGTGTCGGATACGATACGTTATGTCGTGGCCGCCCCGCATGTGAAATTCTACCGTAAGGATATGCAGGGACTCTGCGATTCGCTTACTTATGTATCGGCCGATACGATGGTCCACATGAATTACAATCCTATAGTGTGGAGCGACAACAGGCAGATTTCAGGCGATGTCATACAGATACATCTACGAGAGGCTGTAACGTATGACGCCGATTCTGTGGCAAAATCACGCATGATGCTCGACCGTGCCTACATTCCGTCGGCAGGATTTATGGCCGAATTGATAGAGGACGGCTATTACAACCAGTTGAGCGGAAAGGAGATGATAGCGCAGTTTAGAGAAGGTGCCCTGAGCCATCTCGATGTCAACGGCAATGTGCTGGCTATCAACTTCCCGGAGGAAAATGACTCTACCATCAATAAAGTGTGGAATATCGAAAGCTCTTTCCTTGCCGCCGATTTCAAGGATAATGCGATATCGCATCTGAAATTATGGTCGGAAACCAGCGGTACGGGAACACCACTCTATCTTGCCAAAAAATCGCTTTTTTTCCTTCCGACATTCAAGTGGTACGGCGAACACCGACCCCTCAATCCGGATGATATCTTTGATTTCCCCGACAGTCTGCAGGCTATTTTTGATGCAGCGCGTAGCCGGGGCCGCTCGTCGGCAAAGACGGCATCGCCCTTGTTGCCGTCTCCGGCATCGCAATCGACTCCGCTGATGGCTCCCGAAGCCATAATACACAAAGAAACGACACAGGAATAAACCATACATCATGAAAACATCTGCTTCGCATCAGGTAGAAAGCCTGATGAAATTTCTTGACAACTCACCTTGCAATTTCTATGCCGCGGCCAACGTGGCAAATATGCTTGACGATGCCGGATTCACGCGTCTGGACGCTTCCGACAGATGGACGCTCGAGCGTGGCGGCAAATATTATGTGATGAAAAACGGTTCGGCGGTGTTCGCATTCTGTATCGGCACCGGCGAGGCGCACGCAGGTTATAAGATAATCACTGCCCACAGCGATTCTCCCGGCTTCCGCATAAAGCCTCATGCCGGTATGGTATGCGACGGCGGTATCATTAAACTCAATACCGAAGTGTACGGCGGCCCGATACTTTACACGTGGTTCGACCGTCCTCTTTCGGTGGCCGGACGCGTGATACTCCGCGGCGACGACCCGTTGCATCCCCGTGCCGAGCTTGTCAATTTCCGTCGTCCGATTCTCACTATCCCGCATCTCGCCATTCATTTCAACCGCAATGTCAACGACGGCAACAAATTGTCGAAGCAGAAAGACATGCTCCCGGTAATAGCGCAGTTGAGCGAACCGCTCGAGGCCGGAAATTTCATGCTTGAGGCTGTGGCGCGCGAGCTTGGTGTGGCCGTGAATGATATACTTGACTTCGACCTCACGCTCTACGATGTCACGCCGGCCATGACGGTAGGATATAACGACGAGTTCATCACCTCGGGCCGTATTGACGACCTGTCGATGGTACACGCCGCGGTGAGCGCGCTTGTGGCGCAATGCGATGTCCCTTCGGCCATGACACGCGTGGTGGCGGTGTTTGACAACGAGGAGACGGGCAGCGGCACGAAACAGGGTGCTGCCTCGCCGGTGCTCTACAATATACTGTCACGCGTAAACGACGCACTCGGAGGTGACAACGAGTCGTTGCTGCGTGCGGTCGCCAACTCGTTCATGGTATCGGCCGACAATGCCCATGGCGTGCATCCCAACTATGCCGAGAAGCACGACCCGACAAATCATCCCGTGCTTGGAGGCGGTCCGGTAATCAAAATCAATGCCAACTGCAAGTATATGACCGATGCCGACAGCGCCGCCGTATTCCGGACCATCTGCGAGGATGCCGGCGTTCCGTACCAGTATTTCGTCAACCACAGCGACGTGGCCGGCGGTTCCACGCTCGGCAATATCCTGACGTCGCAGCTCGATATCCGCGGTGTCGATATGGGTGCCGCGCAGTGGGCTATGCACTCCGTCCGTGAGACAGCCTCCGTCCGCGACCACGAATACATCATCAAAGCCTTCACCCGATTCTTCAAGTAATTGGTACGGCTTGACTCCGAAATACGAATAAAATTGTAGGGACGCGATTCAATGCTGTTTACTTAAGGAATGTTGATACAGAGAGCCGGAGGCTTGGGGATTTACTATTAACCCCGGTCGGAGACCGCGGTGCGGGCGCAGGCCGGGGTAATCATGAGCAATCATCTCCTAAGCCCGGGACGGGCGTTTTGTGGTAGTCATCACGTTTACAACCACAAAACGCCCGTCCCGGGCTTATTCTCGCCAAGTGTACCCTACCGGGGCCTCCGGGTCACTGCGTGTCCCTTCGGCCCCGGTTAATAGTAGACCCCCAAGCCTCCGGCTTTCCGATGCGGCTATCCCTAAGTAAACAGCATTGGGCTGCACCCCGGTGTAGCCGCCCTGTCGGTGATAACTAACGCCGGTTATCGGCTGCTCCGGGGAGCAGCCCTACAAGTTGGCGGCTGCATCAGTTTCCCTCAGTTACAATGCAATAAATTATTAGCCTTTATGAAATATTAATGCAATGAAATGGATATAATTTCGCAGTATCCAAAAGATACTTGAAACATGCGAATTGAGAAGGTGATAAACAGGCTAAAAGAATTTTTACTTTGGACATACGTCGCGGCTCTCCTTGGCGGGATTGTCTATGCTGCCTGTACGGGGCAGGACACAAAACTCCCGCTGAGATTATCTATGAGAATACCCATACACGATAACACGAAGTTGCAATGAGAAGAAAGTTTTTTGTAGTTTTGGGCATATTTGCCATCTATGCTGCGTCCATGACGGCGCAGGATAAAAATCCATATCTTCCTGAGATACACGGTACGATCCGGGCAAAATACGAGTATGAACCCGACATAAGTGAAGGGCGCTTCGAGATACGAAATGCGCGCATGAGTGTAGAAGGGAAAATCATACCGGTCGTACGGTACAAAGCCGAGATTGACCTTTCTGACGAAGGTGCCATCAAGATGTTTGACGCATATATAAGGCTTCAGCCCGGCGACAGGCTGAAATTTACTTTCGGACAGATGCGCGTGCCGTTTTCAATCGATGCACACCGTTCGCCCCATCTCCAGTATTTCGCCAACCGTTCGTTCATAGCCAAACAGGTAGGAAATGTCAGGGATGTCGGAGCGGCGGCCGCGTGGACATTCGGAGTGGATGCGCCTGTAACGCTTGAGGGAGGCATCTTCAATGGATCGGGACTTACCAATCAGAAAAACTTCTGGACCTCCGACTATAATTTCTCATTCAAAGCGCAGATATGCCTGTGGCGGCAATTGAATATCGTGCTGAGCTGCCAGAAGGCAGGAGCGTCGGATGTCAATACCTATATGTATGACGGAGGCGTTTATTGGGAAAATTCCCGCTGGCACATAGAGGCGGAGTATCTTCGAAAGCATTATTCACATCATGCATTCACTCCTGTCAATGCCGTAGATGTTTTTGGCGCATACAGGCTCCCTCTTAAGAAAAGTAACATGGCGTTGTCCTTTTTAGGCCGATATGACTATATGTCAGACCATAGCAAAGGTGTAAAGGATGAAAACGGACTTCTCAAAACCGATGACCCCGAACGGCACAGGCTGACGGGCGGATTGACGCTGAGCATGGGGAAAGGCGCGCTTCAGGCCGATATACGGTTGAACTACGAGCAGTATTTCTACAATAAAGATGCGGTCCCTTCAATATCGGAGCAGAATAAGATAGTGCTTGAGTTTGTAGCTCATTTCTGAAACCCTTTCAGCTTGACCGTGAATTGATGACAGCCGCCTGTAAAATCATACTCTATATCCCAGTGATGGACGTCGCATACGGCTTTGGCAATTGCAAGGCCAAGGCCGTTGCCTTTCGTGCCGGGTGTCGAAGCGAAGCGGCGGAACAGCCTGTCGCGGTCAAGCGGCTTTCCGTTTTGCGACGGATTGCTTACACTAAGTCGGCACCCGGTCAGCGATATGTCGACTTCTCCTGAACTACGCACGGCATTGACCACGAGATTGTTTACCAGACTTTCGAGAAGCGTCCTGTTTGCCATGACATAATATTCCTGCTCTGCGAAGACAGTGTTCACTTTATCTTATATCACAGCCGCGTGCCGCGTAGAAATTCGTCGGCTGTCATGCGGCGTTTGCCGGCAGGCTGCAGCGACAGTATTTCTACTGCGCGGTCGGCTGCTCCGAGGTAGAGATGGCCGTCGTGGGCGTAGACTTTACCTTGCTCAGATGCGGGGGCAGGCGATGCTGTAGGTTTCGTCTCGAATATCTTTGCGGTGAGGGGCGTTCCGTCGGCAAGAGTGATGTCAATCCATGCTCCGGGGTAGGGTGAGAGCCCGCGTACAAGATTGTGCACTTCGGCCGCGGTACGCGCAAGGTCGATATGGCATGTATCGCGGAATATCTTCGGAGCCGGAGTTGGCTCAATGGCACTGAAACAGCTTTGCGGTATTGAGGTGACGGTGCCGTCAAGTATCGCGTTGACAGTGTCGAGAGTGAGTTGCGCACCGAGATGCATGAGGCGGTCGTGCACCGACCCTACGTTCTCATCCTCGCCGATGGCGATGCTTTGCTGCTGGATGACGTCGCCGGTATCTATTTCGTGGCGCAGGAAAAATGTGGTGACGCCGGTCTCCTTTTCGCCGTTGATTACAGCCCAGTTTATCGGAGCTGCGCCGCGGTATTTGGGAAGCAGCGAGGCGTGTAGGTTGAATGTGCCGAGTCGCGGCATCTGCCATACCACTTCCGGAAGCATGCGGAATGCTATTACGATGAAAAGGTCGGCGTTGAGGCTGCGGAGCTCGTCGACAAACGCCTCGTCTTTCAGGCGTTCGGGTTGCATGAGGTGCAGTCCGTGTTCTACCGCATATTGTTTTACAGCCGAGGGGAGCATCTTGTGGCCGCGTCCGGCAGGTTTGTCGGTGGCCGTTACCACGCCCACGATATTGAATCCGTTTTTTACAAGCAGGTCAAGGCTCTCGACCGCGAAGTCAGGCGTGCCGAGAAATACTATTCTGAGGTCTTCTTTTTTCATGCATTGCAGGGTTTGAATATACTTCAATCAAATTGTAGGGACGCGATTTATCGCGTCCGCTTATATCGGTATAGAAAATTTACATTCGTATGGCCCGGACGCGATAAATCGAGTTCCAATGCTGTATACTTACCACCGGAGCGTCCGGAGGACGCCGATTATTCGTAACCCCGTATGCCGGAGTGAAACGGAGGCATGCGGGGAATTATGGACATGTGAGCAGGCGTCCGGAGGACGCCGATTTACTTAGTTACCGGCTTTTTATCATAAATGGAGTTATGTAAATCGGCGTCCTCCGGACGCCCCGCTTCCGAGCTGATAACTTGCCACGCACGCCTCAGCAAGCTTCGGCGTACGTGGTTACGAATAATCAACGTCCTCCGGACGTCATCCTTAAGTAACCGGCATTTTCTCCATTTTATTTATCGATTTCGTCACTCTTGCGTCAGGATTTTCCATAACGGGTCGTCGGTCGGCAATGGCGCTTCCACGACAATGGGTTCCTTTGATACGGGGTGTATGAATTCAATCCGGCGGGCGAGCAGCGATATGCCGCCGTTGGGATTGCTGCGTTTGTCGCCATATTTCAAGTCTCCCTTTATGGGGCAGCCGATAGCCGACAGCTGCACGCGTATCTGATGCTTGCGTCCTGTGAGCAGATTTACTTCTATCAGGTTGTAGCGGTCAGACTTGCCTATGACCCGGTAGCGCAGCCGTGCCTCCTTGGCATTTGGACGCGGCTCGGTATAGGCGTATGACTTGTTGGTGCGCTCCACGGTCGTGATATAGTGGGTCAGCTCACCCTCCGGCTGCTGCGGAACGCCGCGCGATATGGCCCAGTAGGTTTTGTGCACGTCGCCGTTGCGGAACATCTCGTTGAGCCGCGTGAGAGCCTTCGACGTCTTGGCAAACACTACAAGCCCCGCTACCGGACGGTCGAGACGATGCGCCACGCCGACAAACACGTTGCCCGGTTTGGCGTATTTCTCCTTAAGCCATTGCCCGACAATCTCGCTCAGCGGTGTGTCGCCTGTCTTGTCGCCCTGCACGATTTCGCCCACGGCCTTGTTGACGATGATGATATGGTTGTCCTCGTAGACTACCTCCATGATGCGATAAATATGATTAAAAAGGTGTGCCACAATGTCTTTTTCAGGCATTATGACACACCCTTCGGTGATTTTTACTTTATCAGATGCCGAGGTCGGTCTTGACTGCGGCAATCTTGTTGTCGGCCTCGTTGATGGCCTTGTCATAGTCGGCGTTGGTAGCCATAGTGCCCTTCACCTCGATGTAGAATTTAATCTTGGGCTCGGTGCCCGACGGACGTATAGATACCTTCGTGCCGTCTTCGGTGAAATACTGGAGCACATTTGACGTGGTAGGCATATCCATCTTGGATACTGTGCCGGTGGTGACATCGGTCACGTTGAGGTCGGCGTAGTCCTTGATGGTGACAACCTTGCTTCCGCCCAGCGATTCGGGAGGATTGGAGCGGAATGCCTTCATCATGGCTATAATCTCTTCGGCGCCCGATTTGCCTTTGCGCACTACCGAGATACCCTCTTCGCGTGAGAAGCCGTATTTGATGTAGATGTCCTGGAGCATCTGCAGGAAGTCCATGCCTTTATCCTTAGCCCATGCGCATATTTCGGCCATGAGCGAGATGGCTGATACGGAGTCTTTGTCGCGTGCGAAGTCTTCGGCAAGGAAGCCGTAGCTCTCTTCGCCGCCGCCGAGGTAGCGTGAAGTGTCCTCGTGGTCGCGTATTACGGCGGCAATCCACTTGAAGCCGGTGTAGCAGTCAAACATGCGTATGTTCCATGCGTCGGCGATAGCCTTGATGGTCTCGGTGGTCACGATTGTCTTTACGATGTACTCGTTGCCCTTGAGCATGCCGAGCTCGGCGTTGCGTGTCATCAGGTAGTTGAGGAGTATCATGACTATCTGGTTGCCGTTGATGAGCACGTACTCACCCTTGTTGTCGCGGATGACGCAGCCGATACGGTCGGCGTCGGGGTCGGATGCCACAACGAGGTCGGCTCCCACTTCCTTGGCCTTTGCGATAGCCATTGCCATGGCCGAGGGTACTTCGGGGTTGGGTGATTCCACGGTGGGGAAATCGCCCGAAGGTATATCCTGTTCGGGTACGTGGATTATGTTGGTGAAGCCGTAGTTCTTGAGCGAAGCGGGAATCATCTTGACGCCGGTGCCGTGGATAGGGGTATATACTATCTTGAGATCGGCGTGACGCTTGATAGCTTCGGGGCTGAGCGAGAGTCCTTTGATGGCAGTCAGGAACGCATCGTCGATTTCCTTGCCGATAATCTGGATAAGCTCGGGATTGCCGTTGAACTTGATTTCGCTCACGCTCTTGATTTTGTTGACGTGGTCGATGATATTCACGTCGTGGGGAGCGATAATCTGCGCGCCGTCGGCCCAGTAGGCCTTGTAGCCGTTATATTCCTTGGGATTGTGTGACGCCGTGATGTTGACACCGCTCTGGCATCCGAGATGGCGGATGGCGAACGAAAGTTCGGGGGTGGGGCGGAAGTCCTCGAAGAGGTATGCCTTGATGCCGTTGGCCGAGAAGATGGCGGCAACGATTTCGGCGAATTTGCGTGAGTTGTTGCGCACGTCGTGACCTACGACAACGCTGATTTGCGGCAGGTCGCGGAATGCTTCGAGAAGGTAGTTGGCGAGTCCCTGGGTGGCTGCGCCGACTGTATATATGTTCATACGGTTGGAGCCTGCGCCCATGATGCCGCGCAGACCGCCGGTGCCGAATTCGAGGTCTTTGTAGAATGATTCGATAAGTTCTGTCTTGTCGTCGGCATTGAGCATGCGTTCCACCTCTTTGCGGGTTTCTTCGTCATATCCGTCGCCGAGCCAGCCTTTTGCCTTTTCGGTGACTGTTTTAATCAATTCTTCGTTTTCCATTATTTGTGTTTGTTAGAATGTTGTCCGAATAAAAATAACAAGTCGTGCCAAAATACTGACACACAGTATATCAGCGGGCTGCCATGAACATCTGGCCTGAAACTATCTCCTGATATGCCAGTACACCGGCGTCCGACAGTTCGATGAGACGGTAATCGCCGTTGGCGTCAAGCATGTTGACATGGGTATCGTCGACAAACGACATCAGTTTGACGCTCTTGCCGTCGGCCTCTACGCTCCATGACTTGTCGGCCGAGTCGAAGTCGAGACGCACTACCGAGCCGTCGTTTTCCGAAGTGATGGTATAACCCTTGCCGTCGCATTCAACCAGATAGCGTCCGTCCTGTCCGTCAATCACTTTGGTGCCTTTGGCCACAGGATTGTTGCCGCTCCAGAACTCGATTGAGTTGAGTACGAGGAGGTCGGCCAATGTCGTTACCTCATATACGGGAAGTATCCAGAAACCGAAGAATATCAGTTCGTTGACAAACTTGTTGCTTACACCTTTGTTCCAGTTCAGGAGCTTATTGGTGAGGGAGAAGCTGCCGATACATGACGAGAAGGAGAACGATGCAGCGACAGTGAGTATCAATGCTGCGCTAAGATAAGTCTTTTTCATAAATAAGTCGTTGATAATGTTATCAATAATTGTTTGTTGCTATCGTTTCCGATGCGACGGCGCGCACCGGGTATCTTTAGAGTGAATAAAGGTACAAAAAATTAACTTAATATGCTGAAATTTTCATAAAAAATTGAGCAAATAAAATTTTGCAGACCTCATGCGGGTATCTCGCGTTTGAACCTGTCGTAGTATTTCATGATTTTGTCCACGTATCCGGTTGTCTCGCGGCCTCGCATATATCCGTATTTCACTACAGGGTCATTGTAGTATTCGGGATTTGATTTCATTAGTATGGCCTTCTCCACATTGCCGTCCCATTTCGTGGGGTCCATTCCGTATTTTTCGGCAAGTGCCATCGCGTCGGTCACGTGTCCGATGCCGCCGTTGTAGCAGGCGAGAATGAATTTCTGGCGCTCACGGTCGTCGGGAACTTTTTTCATCAGCATCTTGTCGAGGTCGTCGAGCATCTTTACCGATGTCGCGATTGATGATTCGGGGTCGTTCATCTTTTTGGCGGGGAGATTGTAGGCCCTGGCCGTGCGCGGCATAAGCTGCATGAGTCCGCGTGCGCCCGCCCATGATTTGGCTTTGGGGTTGAAGCGGCTCTCCTGGAAGCTTTGCGACGCGAGCAGGCGCCAGTCCCATCCTATGCTTGAGGCATATTTCTTGAACCAGGCGTCGTATTTTGAAATAGTTCCGTCGCTCAGGTCAAGCGACATGGCCACTTGCGGAGCCTTGGCCTGCTCGAAATACCGCTTGTGGAGCTCGGCGTTGGTCGCGCGCGACTGGTCGGTGTCAAGCCATGCGTCGATTGAGTCGCCGAGCCACGCATATTTGGTCGATACAGCCCACGCCGATTCCTGCGGGAAACTGACATCTACCGAAATATCGAGCGTAGGGAAGTAAGTGGCATTGATCTGGGCGATATTGTTGTCGACAATAGTGAGCGGTATTTTCCTGTCGGCAACCATCTCGATGAGTGCTTCGGCGTCGATGGTGTCGGCGTCGATTGCATTGATGATGATGCCGCCTCCGAGCTCGTCGTCAAGGTTCTCAAGGCGGTACATGTATTTAGTGCCGTCTTCCACCGCGACTTCGTGTCCGGGCAGGTCGGTCACGTCGGTAATCTGTGCCTTTCCTTCTATTTTGGGCTGTACAAGCACCTGATATGACTCGTTGCGCGGTCCGCAGGGCACAAGTTTGTCCTTATATTCGGTGATTTCGGGTATTTCGTAGGCAATGAGGTCGACGTGTCCGCTGTCGAGCATCTCGATGGCTCGGTGCACCGACGGCGCTACCTCTATCTTGAGTTCCAGGCCTTTGTCCTGGGCGAACTGGTATATGAGGTTATAGTCGTAGCCCATCGGTTCGTCACGGTATATGAAGTAGGAACTCGGAGAGTAGAGTGTGGCTATGACAAGGGTGTCGGGGAGAGTGTGATTCTCAAGATGCTGCGATGTGTTTCCGTCACTTTTGCTGCAAGAGGCTGTAGCCAGTGCCACGGTGGCTGCTGCCACTGCCGCCAACGCATGTCTTGCTGTCCGTCCCGATATATTGAAGTAAAACACGTGAATCGAAATTAGTTTATAATCCTCACGTATATACAAACGCCTGCACTCTTGAAAAAGTTTCATGCAAATGACGCAAGGACAAACTAACCGCGGTTGGAAACCGCGGCCACTATGCTGATGGTCAGTATTGTAGTAGCCGCGGTTTTCAACCGCGGTTCATTGAATCCGTATGCAGGATTCAATTATGCAGATATTGGCGTAGTTTGAAACACCGTTTAGTATTCGAATGTGCCTTTGTCGGAAATTATGGTAAGGCGGTTGGCTGGTGCGGCCTCTACGCGCCCGACTATGCGGGCTTCGATGCCGAAACCGGCGGCGATGTCGATTATGGCCTGTGCATGTTCGGGCGCGAGATAGATTTCCATGCGGTGTCCCATGTTGAACACTTTGTACATCTCCTCCCATGGAGTGCCCGACTGACGCTGTATAAGGTCGAACAACGGTGGCACTGGGAACAGGTTGTCCTTGATGACGTGCTTGTTTTCGACGAAATGCATCACCTTGGTCTGAGCGCCTCCCGAGCAGTGTACCATGCCGTGGATGTCGCTGCGCATCTTGTCGAGGATGGCTTTGATGACAGGCGCGTAGGTGCGCGTCGGCGACAGTACGAGCTTGCCGGCATTTACAGGTACGTCCTCGACCGTGTCGGTCAGGGCTGTGCTCCCCGAATATACGAGCTCCTGAGGCACTGCGGCATCGTAGCTTTCGGGATAACGCTCGGCGAGATATTTGCCGAACACGTCGTGACGGGCTGAAGTGAGGCCGTTGGAGCCCATGCCGCCGTTGTATTCGCTCTCGTATGTGGCTTTGCCGTAGGATGCAAGACCTACAATGACGTCGCCGGCGGCTATGTTGGCGTTGTTGATGACGTCGCTGCGGCGCATGCGGCAGGTAACGGTGGAGTCGACGATGATGGTACGCACGAGGTCGCCCACGTCGGCGGTCTCACCTCCGGTAGAATAAATCGTAACGCCCTGGCCGCGCAGTTCCTCGAGCAGTTCCTCGGTGCCGTTGATTATCGCCGATATGACTTCGCCGGGGATGAGGTGCTTGTTACGTCCGATGGTCGATGAAAGGAGTATATTGTCGGTCGCGCCCACGCAGAGCAGGTCGTCGATGTTCATTATCAGGGCGTCCTGGGCAATCCCTTTCCACACGCTGATGTCGCCGGTCTCACGCCAGTATACGTATGCGAGCGACGATTTCGTGCCCGCTCCGTCGGCATGCATGATATTGCACCAGTCGGGATCACCTCCGAGTATGTCGGGGATAATCTTGCAGAATGCTTTGGGGTAAAGTCCTTTGTCTACGTTCTTGATGGCGTTGTGTACATCCTCTTTCGATGCCGAGACGCCCCGGAGATTATATCTTTGGTCAGTCATTGTGATGAAAATTGTTTACCTTAGGATATGAAATAGAGATAAATCAACGATACAGGCACCACGAGCAGTAGCGAGTCGATGCGGTCGAGTATGCCGCCGTGGCCCGGGATGAGTTTGCCTGAGTCCTTTACGCCGCACGTGCGTTTGATCTGCGACTCGACAAGGTCGCCGAGAGTGGCGAATATGGATACGAGTATGCCCATACGACACATATCGCCGTAGCTCATGATGTCGTAATACTGAGGGAAAAATCCGCGCATTATGAATGCTGCAATAACGCAGAACAGCATGCCGCCCCAGAATCCTTCCCATGTCTTTTTGGGAGAGATGCGTTCGAACAGTTTGTGGCGACCCATTGTCGAGCCGACGCAGAACGCACCCGTGTCGTTGACCCAGATGAACACGAGTATCGCGAGCATGATATGCGGGGTGAAGGTGAAATATAATGCGGAGAAAAGCGCGAGAGGCATCGCCACATACATCTGCGCCATCATGGAGCGCGACAGGGAGTTGACCGAATTGCGGTGCACGGCGTAAAGCTGCGTGACGGTACGCGCCACAATGAGCAGTATGTACACCATCATCAGTGTCAGGAATGCCTTGCGTGAGCCGGTAAAGCTTACTCCGGCCGCTACTTGAAGCATTATCGCTGCCGATATGTCGAGCAGCGACGCGAAGCGCGGGAACTTCCCCTCGCTTGTCATAGCTATGAATTCGTAGACTCCGACCATGGCAAGCAGGCTTGTCAGAAGTACAATCCATATTCCTCCCGACAATACTGCCCCGATGAGCAGTCCTACATACACGGCTCCCGATACGGAGCGGGTTATAATGTTCTTTTTCTTCATAGTCAAAGAGATTGGGAGAGAAATACAATGTCGGAGAGAAATTTCGTCAAAGTTAGCGATTTTTTCCCAATCCCCAATCATCGGCACCGATTTTTTTGGCAGCGAGGAGTGCCTGACAGGGAGGGGAGGTGTATTCCGACGGCTTGACTATTTCGTCGTCATAGACCACTATGTCTATGTCTATTGCCACCAGTCGGGGGGTGGCGCGGTCGCGTCCGAGTACTGTCTCGGTTTCTTTCAGGAGGGCTTTCAGGCTGTGAAGGGGGAGGGTGGTGGTGCCTGTGAGCAGACGGTTAAGATAATCGGGTCCGCGGCCTGTGAAATCGGGATTGTCGATGTCGCGGGTCACGGCTATCCTGTCGACATGACCCGACAGTGCTTTCACCGCATTGTCAAGATTGGCTTTGCGGTCGCCGGTATTGCTCCCCAGCATTATTGTCACCTGTGTGGTATGTCGGTCGTCCATCGGTTATAGATGTTTATATGCCCTCCTGCGGTATCCCTTTCATCGACAGGGATATGCGTTTGCGCCGCTTGTCCACTTCAATCACCTTGACGCGTACATGCTGGTAGAGCGTGAGGGCTTCCGACGGATGCTTTATGAATTTGTCGGAAATCTGCGACAGATGCAGCAGTCCGCTCTCATGCACGCCGAGGTCAACGAACGCTCCGAAATCGGTTATGTTGTTGACGATACCGGGGAGTTCCATGCCCGGCAGCAGGTCGTCGATTGACGATATGCTTTCGTCGAACGAAAACGCTTTCGCACGTGTGCGCGGGTCGCGTCCCGGTTTTTCAAGTTCCGTGACAATGTCGTTGAGCGTTGGCATTCCGACGGTATCGGTCACGTAACGGTTCAGGTCGAGGGCTTTGACGAGGTCCGGGCGTTTCACGAGATTGTCGATGTCGACTCCCGCATCTTTGGCCATAGCCTTGACTATCGGGTAGCTCTCGGGGTGCACGGCGGTGTTGTCGAGCGGATTCGTCCCGCCCGGAATACGCAGGAAGCCGGCCGCCTGCTGGAAAGCCTTGGCTCCGAGACGCGGTACCTTGAGTATCTCCTCGCGGCGGCTGAAATCGCCGTTGGCCGCACGGTATTCCACAATGTTGGCGGCCATCGCGGCGCCTATGCCTGCCACATATTGCAGCAGCTGCGCGGAAGCCGTGTTGAGGTCGACGCCGACCGAGTTGACGCAAGCCTCCACCGTGGTGTCGAGCGACTCTTTGAGCTTTTTCTGGTCGACATCGTGCTGATACTGGCCTACGCCGATTGATTTGGGGTCAATCTTGACAAGTTCGGCAAGAGGGTCCATCAGCCGGCGACCGATTGATACCGCCCCGCGTACGGTGACGTCATATTCCGGAAACTCGTCGCGGGCGATTTTCGACGCCGAGTATACCGACGCTCCACCTTCGTTGACTACAAATATCTCGACAGGACGGGGGAATGATATTGTCTTGAGGAATCGTTCGGTCTCACGCGAAGCAGTGCCGTTGCCGAGCGATATGGCCTCGATACGGTACGCTTCGACGAGGTTGGCTATCTTGCGTGCCGCTCCCTTGATGTCGAGTTTCGGCGCCGTAGGATAGATTACATCGTTATGGAGCAGGCCGCCGTTGGCGTCGAGGCACACGACCTTGCAGCCTGTACGGAATCCGGGGTCGATGGCAAGGACGCGGCGGTTGCCGAGCGGCGACGCCAGCAGCATCTGCCGCAGGTTGGCGGCGAAATTGCGTATGGCGGCTTCGTCGGCTTTCTCCTTGGCCTGGGTGAGCACCTCATTCTCGATTGACGGGCGCAGCAGACGGTCGTAGCCGTCGATTACGGCGCCGGTGATGAAGTCGGCCACCTCTTTGTTGGCGTCGCGTCGCAGTATGCGGCGTATGATTGTGTCGAGCAGCCGCTCATCGTCGACACTGATTTTCATCTTAAGCAAACCCTCGTTGACTCCGCGCATTATTGCGAGTGTCTGGTGCGATGACAGGCGCGACAGCTTGCCCGAGAAATGGTCGTAGTTCTGATATTTTTCCGCCTCTTCGCCTTTGCCGCGGGGAATGGCAACATTGACCGATGCGTATTTTTCGAGCACATTTCGCGTGGCGCGGCGGTTGTCGGGGTTGTCGCTGACCCGTTCGGCAATGATGTCGGACGCACCGGCCAAGGCCTCGTCGGCGCTCATCTCCTTGAGTATTGCACTCGGGATACCGGTGGCGAACGAGAATGTGCGCTGACTGGCTATGATGGCGTCGGCGAGTGGTTCGAGACCTTTTTCGCGGGCGGCCTGTGCGCGTGTGCGGCGACGCGGCTTGTACGGCGCGAAAATATCCTCGATTTCCGTCGGGTCGAACGATTCTTCGATAGCACGGCGCATATCGTCGGTGAGCGCTCCGGCGGATTCTATGGTGGATAGTACGTATTGTTTGCGTGCTACGATTTCGTCATATTTTTTCGAGAGATTCTCGATGTCGAAGATTGTGACTTCGTCGAGTCCGCCGGTCATTTCCTTGCGGTAGCGGCTGATGAACGGGATTGTCGCTCCGGCATCAAGAAGGTCGATGGTCGGTTCGATCATGTTGACGGCGATTGAAAGAGCGCGTGATATGTATTCGGCTTTTGTCATGGCGGCAGATTATGGCGGATGTATTGTTTACTGTTATTTCCTGTGCAATGTTATGAGTGTGATTTCGGGAGTGGCGCCTATGCGCATCGGGGTCCCTACGGTGCCGGTGCCTATATTGACATAGAGGCTGTGACGGCCGGAGTCATCAGTATACAGGCCGCCCCATTCGGGATGCATCAATGCAGCCGGCGACCAGCCGAGCAGTCGTGTCTGCATGGCATGTGTATGCCCCGAAAGGGTCAGGGCGATGTTCTTGTCGGAGTGGCCGGCAATGTCGTTGTGCCAGTGCGACGGGTCGTGGGAGAGAAGTATTTTGGTGTTGTCGTCGTCGAGAGTGGGGTAGGCTATGTCGAGATTGCCGTAGGCGGGGAAAGGCGGTTGGCCGATGTTCTCTACGCCGATTACTATAATCGAGTCATTGCCGCGGTATATGGTGCGGTAGTCGTCGAGTATGAGGTCGAATGAAGTGAGGCTGTAGAAATTTATCAGACGCGCACGGTCGTTTTCCCGCGCACGCTGGTCGTCGGGATAATAATAGTCGGCATAATCATGGTTGCCGAGGATGGCGAACTGACTGTCGCGTCCTTTCAATTCCGATAGCGCACACGTGAAAGGACGTATCTCGTCGGCATGACGGTTGACTATATCGCCGGTGAATACCACAAGGTCAGCATCGAGGGCATTGACCTCTTTCACCACTTTCCTTACAAAGGAATCGTCATCGCCGTATGTGCCGACATGCATGTCGGAAATCTGCGCGATACGGTATCCGTCGAAGGCTTCGGGAAGATTGTCGACAGGAACGTCGATTTCTTTTACCTGAACGGATAACCGCGTGACACACGCTCCCCATATTATCATTACGAATGACAGAACTGCCACTGCGCCTCCGGCTATGGATACCGGACGGCATCGTCTGTGCCGGAACAATTCAGGTATGCGGGCGCAAAGATCAATCAGTGTGAAGAGGTAACGGGGAACGATGAGAGCGATGAAAGCAAGCAGTATCCAGGCAAAAACGCAGAACATGCCGTCGGACAGTTCAGCTATAGGCATGCATACAGACAGTATTGTGAACAGAGCCAGTGACACGCCGCATATCGCGTAATGGACCATCAGCGGCCACCGCGGTCTGATTCGTTTTCTGATGGCACGGGCAATGTAGATGTCGACAAGGATATTGATGACGAGCAGAATGATGATGCCTGCGATATTTATTCTCATAGACAGAGATTGTTATATGTGCAACCGTTTATTGCTCTTCTTCGGCTTTCAGCTTGTTGATGAGCGGATTGGCGTACATGGTCACCATCATGTGACGCATGAACTGGCGGTCGTCGTCGGTGACATCGGTCAACCGCACTTTGGCAATCTGGGTGTCAAGATACCTGTCGAAAGCCTCTACGTCGCGCGGGGTATATTTGTAGGCGAACTGATGGGAGGAGTTGAGGCGGTCGTAGCAGATGTAGTTGACCGGGAATATATGATAGCCGCGGTGTATGCATCGGTCGATATGGGCGCAGATCGAGCTGAAAATCTCGTTCTTGTCCGTTATGCCGCGCAGTCCTTCGAGCATCCCGTTGATTGAGGGGGCTACCTGATAATGTATACGTCCCTTGAAGCCGAGAAGCCCTGTTTCCATGCTCAGAAGGTCGTCGTTCTGGCTCTTGACATATTCGGGATTGCGCCGTTTGCACAGGAATTCCGTAGCCTTTAGGTAGTCGTTGGGGTCATATTCGTAGGATATGGTCGTGGGGCAGATGTTGAGTGTCATGAGCGAGTCGACTATCGAGTCGCCTCCGGCGAGTGCAAGCATCTTGATGACCGATTCCTGAGTGCGGTCGTTGGAGTCCTTGGCGCGTCCCTCGCGTTGCGCTATCCATACCGACTCATGCTTGTCGGTGTGGCAGTAGCGTATGTAGGCCGAAAGCTGTTTGGCGGCTTCGAATGCCTTGAGCATGCGCAGGTTGCGCTTCACGATGAATCCTTTGTTGAGTTTCACGAGGCGTTCTATCCAGTCATATATGAGGAGGTTGTCGCCGAGCGCGATTTCGCCGGTGCGACAACCTTGCCGCAACAGACAAAGATTGAGGAATGATGCGTCAAGCACGATGTCGCGGTGGTTGGAAATATAAGTGAATGTGTCTTTGCGATGGCAGTCATCAATACCGTCCATAGTGATGCCCGATGTAGTCTTTTGCGCGAGCATCTCGAGGAAAGGTACCATTATGTTGCGCTGGAACGCGTCCTTTGATTCGATGGTGAGCAACTGCTGCACGAACGCGGGATAGTCGACCATCGGCAACACGTATTTAACGGCGTGCTCAAAGCCGGGTTCATTGACCAGCGACGCCATCTTCTCCTTGAACTCCGAGTCGTCAAACGGAGCTATATCTCTAAAATCTTCTTTTGTCATTTCTATTACTGTCAGTCTCTTAAAAAATGAGAGAGAAACACAACGGTTTGCCATGCACAGGGCGAAATCGAGCCTCATCTGCATTTGCAACGGCAAAGGTAACCTTTTTAATCAACAAAACAGAAATTTTAAAATTAGTTAACGAAGCAAACATAATAATTGCACACTTGCAGGTAAAAAGGATGCAAGTGTGCAATTGATTTTTGGCTCGGCAAATGGATTTGTTTATTCCTCGGCGTAGGAAAGCACCGTCGGGCTTTCGACGTCGACACCGAACTCACGTGCACGGGCCAGAATGGCACGCGCGAGTTTCGGTTTCAGTTCTTCGGGGCAATATCTGAAATAAGCCTCGGCCGCTTTCACATGCGCGGCATCGGGCATGGGGTATTCACGGCGTTCGGGCAGTCCGAACACGCTGTCGGGCAACTCTTTCTTTTCTTCGTAACTTAATCTGTCTGACATGATTTTTCTGTTTTAGGTAAGTCGATATATCAATATTAAAATAAACACCTCTTGCCATCTGAAAGTTTTTTTGTACCTTTACCTACCGATTATATACGGACTGAAAAAAGCAATAGAAATGAACTGTGACATACCTTCCGACCCGGTGATGCTGTTGAGTTTCGTCAACATGAAGCTCCGAGATTTTTACCCCTCCCTCAATGCTTTGTGCGACGATCTCGATATCGACGAGAACGAACTTCGCGCAAAATTAGCCTCGATAGACTATCATTATGACTCCGCTCTCAATAAATTCATTTAGAGGAGCTGACGCACGAATGGAAGATTATTTAAGCAAACTCAACGAACAGCAGCGCCGTGCCGTGGAGTATCTCGACGGGCCGTCGCTTGTGATAGCTGGAGCAGGCTCGGGCAAGACACGTGTGCTCACCTACAAGATAATGCACCTGCTGGCGAAGGGCTACGAGCCTTACCGCATCATGGCTCTCACGTTCACCAACAAGGCTGCCCGGGAGATGCGCGAACGTATACATGCGCTTGTAGGCGGCGACATCGCGTCGAAATTATGGATGGGTACATTCCACTCCATATTCCTGCGAATATTGCGCCGTCATGCCGCGCTTATAGGATTTAAAAGCGATTTCACGATATATGACACGTCTGACTCGAAAGCTCTCATAAAGACTATCCTGAAGGATATGGAGCTTGACGACAAGGTGTACAAGCCCAACGTGGTGCAGTCGGCCATATCGATGGCCAAAAACGCGTTGCTGTCGCCCGAGGCTTACGAGAGTAACCGCGAGCTTGTCGAGGCCGACCGCCGCAGCCGGCGTCCGCTGCTGGCACAGATTTACCGTGCCTACAGGAGCCGTTGTGCCGTAGCCAATGTCATGGATTTCGACGACCTGCTCTACTATACCAACGTATTGCTCCGCGACAATCCCGACGTGTGCAACCATTACCGCGAGTTTTTCCGCTATATACTCGTCGACGAGTATCAGGATACCAACTTCGCGCAGCATCTCATCGTGTCGCGCCTTACGTCGGGCGACAACAATCTGTGCGTCGTCGGTGATGACGCGCAAAGCATCTATTCGTTCCGCGGAGCAAATATCAAGAATATACTCAATCTGCGCAACGCCTATCCCAATCTCGCCACATTCAAATTGGAACAGAATTACCGCTCGACGCAGACCATCATCAACGCCGCCAATACCCTCATAGCCAAAAACCGCAACCAGATACCCAAGCAGGTGTTCTCAAAAAATGCGGTGGGAAGCCGCATCGACGTGGTGAAATGCTACAGCGACTATGAGGAGAGCTTCATGGTGGCGACCCATATTGCCAACCTCAAGCGGGAGGAGCCGGAAGGATATGACGAATATGCAGTGCTCTACCGCACCAACGCGCAGTCGCGTATCCTCGAGGAGTCGTTACGCAAACGCAATATCCCGTACCGCATATACGGAGGCCTGTCGTTCTACCAGCGCAAAGAGGTGAAGGATGCGATAGCATATTTCCGCCTTACGGTCAATCCCGACGATGACGAGGCGTTGCGGCGTATCATCAATTACCCGGCAAGAGGTATCGGTGACACCACGCTCAACAAGCTTGTACGCGCCGCAATCGACGGCCGCAAGAGTATCTGGAATGTCATCTCGACCATCGACGAGGACACGCTCGGCATGAATTCAGGCACCCGACGCAAGCTCAACGACTTCCGCATGATGATACAGTCGTTTATCGACGCGAATGCAGCCCGAATGCCGGTCGACGAGCTTTCGGTAAAGATAATCCGCGATACTAAGTTGTTGTCGTCGCTCATAACCGACCATACGCCGGAGAGTATCTCCAAGCAGGAGAACCTGCAGGAGCTTTTAAACGGCGTCAAGGACTTCGCCGAGACCCAGCGCGAGCAGGAGGGCAACGACTGTCCGGACATGTCGCAGTATCTGTCGCAGGTATCTTTGCTTACCGACCAGGATGTCGACAAGGAGGATACCGAGCGCGTGACTCTTATGACGGTGCATGCCGCCAAAGGTCTGGAGTTCGCCCATGTATTCATTGTCGGCCTGGAGGAGGAGCTTTTCCCGTCGGCCATGTCGTCGGACTCGCCTGCCGGAATAGAGGAGGAACGCCGTCTGCTCTATGTGGCAATCACGCGAGCCAAGAAATACTGCATGATGAGCTATGCATCGAGCCGCTTCCGCAACGGCCAGACCGTGACATGCTCGCCGTCACGCTTCCTGCGCGACATCGAAGGACGCTATCTGTGTGTGACCAACGGCAACGCGCTCGGCACGGCGCCGTCGTTTGACCCGGTCGGCAAATACCGAGACTCATTCCACTCGGCTCCGGTCGTATCGTCAGTCGACGCTTCGTCGTATTCGTCGTCCGACAATTACCGCGCGAAATATTTCGGGCGTGACAGCGTCTCCGCGAATGCCCGGCAAGTGAAAAATGACCGACCTGCCGCCCCGAAATCTTCACGCAATGCTTCGGCGTCAGACGACGGTTCGTTCAGGGTACATGATGCCGGAGAACTCGCGCAAGGGATGTCGATTGAGCATGAACGTTTCGGTCTCGGCACGATAGAGGAACTTGATCTGTCAGGCGTGAACGCGCGCATCGTCGTTAAATTCTCCAACCTCGAGATAAAGACACTTCTCCTTAAATTCGCAAGATTTAAAATCATATAATCAGTCTACGACAGTAAAAATAAATACGGTAAAAAATGAATCACGACATATCATCGCTTCCGACCCCGTTCTACATTGTGTATGAGGACAAGATACGCCGCAATCTTGACCTGATTGACCGCGTGCGCCGGCTCACGGGCGCAGAGATAATCATGGCGTTCAAAGCCAATGCGCTGTGGCGCACATTCGACATATTCCGTGAATACGGCTTCAAGAGCACTGCAAGCTCAATCAACGAGATGCGGCTGGGCAACGATGAGCTCGGCCACCGCGTGCACGCCTATTGTCCGGCATATACTCCGGCTACGATAAAGGAGTATATCGCCGGTAGTTCGCATATCACATTCAATTCTGTCGACCAGTATCTACGGTTCAGGAAAGATATTGACGTCCATAACGCCGGCGACGGACATCATGTGTCGCCCGGATTGCGCGTCAATCCGCAGTGCTCGGTCATCGAGACCGACATATACAATCCGGCGTTGCCCGGTTCGCGTTTCGGCGTTACGGCCGATATGCTCGGAGGAAAGCTGCCCGAAGGTATCGAGGGTCTGCATTTTCATCAGCTTTGCGAATCCTCGTCCTACGACCTGGCAAAGGTGCTCGAGGCATTCGAGCAGCAGTTCGGCGCGATGATCGACAATGTCAAATGGGTCAATATGGGTGGCGGACATCTGATGACACGCGAGGGTTATGATGTAGACCATCTTATCTCTCTCCTCAATGACTTCAAGGCGCGTCATCCGCACGTGCAGGTCATTCTCGAGCCGGGCAGCGCGTTCACGTGGCGTACCGGCGACCTTATTACCTCGGTGGTGGATGTCGTGGAAAACCAGGGGGTGCGCACAGCCATTATCGACGCCTCGTTCGCATGCCACATGCCCGACACGCTCGAAATGCCGTATAAGCCGATTGTCAGCGAGAGTGTCGACGGAGATGAGGACACAGCGCTCTATACTTACCGTCTCGGCGGCAATTCGTGCCTGAGCGGTGACTATGTGGGCGACTGGAAGTTTACCGCGCCGCTCAAAGCGGGCGACAGGCTTACGCTTGAGGATATGAACCATTACACTACCGTCAAGACCACCATGTTCAACGGTCTGCAGCATCCCGACATCGTGCTTGCCCGTCATGACGGCTCGCTTGAATATCTGCGACGCTTTACCTACGAGGATTACCGCAACCGTATGTGCTGAACAAAACGATTAAAACCGTACATATTATGCCAAGATTTTCGATTATAATACCGGTGTACAACCGTCCCGGCGAAATTGACGACTTGCTTGCGAGTCTTGCCGGACAGACAGTGAAAAACTTCGAGGTGGTCATCACGGAGGACGGCTCGACCGTACCGTGCCGTGACGTCTGCGACCGATATGCCGGAAAAATCGATATAAAATATTTAGTGCAGGAGAATATAGGTCGTTCGCCGGCACGCAACAACTCGATGGAACACGCGTCGGGCGATTATTTCGTATTCTTCGATTCCGACTGCGTAATTCCGCCGGACTATTTCGCCACGCTTGCCGAAGTTCTTGACACGACGCCGTTTGATTGTTTCGGTGGTCCGGATGCGGCCCACGAGTCGTTTTCCGACACACAGAAAGCCATCAATTTCGCGATGACGTCGTTTCTCACTACCGGCGGCATACGTGGTGGCAAAGCGAGTATGGAGAAATTCACACCGCGCACGTTCAATATGGGTTTCTCCCGTAAAGTCTATGAGAAGGTGGGAGGCTTCCGCGAGATGTTTTCCGAGGATATCGACATGAGCAAACGCATCGAGGCTGCCGGATTTACCACCGGACTGATACGCCGTTGTCCGGTGTACCACAAGCGCCGTCTGAGTTTCAGGAAATTTTTCAGGCAGGTACATGTGTTCGGCATGTCGCGTATCACTCTCAAGCTGCTCTATCCAGGCTCGATGAAACTTGTACATGCTTTGCCGGCATGCTTTGTGATAGGGCTGCTTATGCTGATTGCAGGGGCGATTTTCGTTTCCCCGTGGTTTCTTGCTCCGATAGGAGTGTATGCGCTGGCACTGTTTGTCTCGGCTCTGGTATCGACTCACAGCGTCAAAGTGGCGCTCATGGCTGTACCGGCGGCTTTCATTCAGCTCGTAGGATACGGTACGGGATTTATAAAGGCATTTTTTACCAAGATTATATTGGGCAAAGGGCGCAATATCGAGGAGGAAATTGCCGCACGTAAGGGAAAATAAATTACAATCGCGCTATGAAAGAGTATGACAAACCTCCGGTACAGACCGAGAGTACACGCGTGGCCGATCTTGATGTCGCCGACAAACCGCGTGAAAAGGCATTGCGTCAGGGCATCGGGGCGCTGTCAAACGCCGAACTGCTCGCCATAGTGTTCGGAAGCGGACTGCCCGGCCGGTCGGTAGTCGACCTCAGCCGCGATATACTCCGTGACAACGACAACAGGTTGTCGCGTCTGGCACGCATGTCGATGCATGAGGTAGTGAAAAAGTATAAAGGGATAGGGGAGGCTAAGGCAATATCGCTTGCCGCCGCGTTCGAACTGGGTGCCCGTTGCGCGCTCGACATGAAGCAGCTTGACCCGCAGGTGAGGGGAAGCGAGACGGTCTACGAGCGTATGCGCGGACAGATGGAACTGCTCAACTACGAGGAGTTCCGTGTGGTGCATCTGAGCCGTGCCAACCGTATCATCTTTGAGGAAACGGTATCAAGAGGGGGTACGGCAAGTACGCTTGTCGATGTGAAGTTAGTGATGAAAAGCGCCCTCGACAAACTTTCGTCGGGGCTTATATTCGTGCACAACCATCCGTCGGGCAACCTGAATCCGTCGCCGGCCGACGACAAGCTGACGCGACAGCTGAAGAGCGCGGCCGAACTGCTCGACATACGTGTGCTCGACCATATCATAATAACCCCGCACGGCTATTACTCATATAACGATAACGGACGATTATAATATAACATACAAAAATGAAAACAGTAGAGGAATATTCAAGTATAATAAACAACGCGATTTTAGGTGTGCATTTCCAACCGCCGTACTCACTTTCCGATCCTATTGTATATACTATGAGAGGTAATGGAAAACGTCTGCGCCCTGTGCTGACATTGGCGGTAGCTGAGGCTCTCGGTGTTTCGCCTCATCGAGTCCTGGGACCGGCTGTCGCCGTGGAAGTTTATCATAATTTTACGCTTCTTCATGATGACGTCATGGATAATTCTCCAATGCGTCGCGGACAGCCGTCTGTGTGGAAAAAATGGAATACGGCGCAAGCTATTCTGTCAGGCGATGCCATGTTATCTGTCGCTTTGGATTGCTTATTGCATGTATGTCTTCCAAATGAAGTAATTGTAGAATTGGTGAGATGTTTCAACGGAATTGCTTTAGATGTGGATGCCGGACAGCAGTTCGATATGGATTTTGAAAAGCGTTATGATGTGACACTTGAAGAATATATCAAGATGATTTCGTTAAAGACGGGAGCATTGCTCGGGGGCGCATGTCTCATCGGTGCTATCTGTGGCGGTGCTCCAGCAAGAGTGCGTACGGCCTTTTATGACTATGGCAAGTATCTGGGGATTGCGTTCCAGATACAGGACGATATTCTTGATGTATTCGGTGACGAGGCTACTCTTGGCAAACCTATCGGCGGTGACATACTGAATGACAAGCATACGTGGCTGTATATCTCTGCGAAATATGCGGCTCCGGAGACAATGGCCGACCTATATAGGCAACACCTCTCAGGTGCGGAAAAGATTACAGCGATACGTTCAGTATATGAGCAATACGGATTGCAGGAGAAGGCTGAAAGGGAGGTTGCTCGCTATCTGCAGATTGCAGTCGATGCGATAGCGACAACAGGACTGGACGAGAATACGCAAAGTTTCTTTATTGATTTCGCACATTCTCTGATTGGCCGCAAAAAATGACGCATCATGATTGATACGCATACACATCTCTATCTGGAGGAGTTTGCTCCTGATTGCGGCGCGGCTGTCGAGAGGGCAGTAGCCGCAGGAGTGGATACGATGATATTTCCCAATGTCGACCGCAGTACACTGGAGCCTATGCGGCAGCTTCACAGCCGCTATCCCCGCAACACTTTCATGGCGATAGGACATCATCCTACCGAGGTCAACGGCGACAGCGTCGAGGCGCAGTTGCAGTATGTGGCCGACGAACTGGCATCCCGCCCCGCCGATTATGTGGCGATAGGGGAAATCGGTATCGACCTGTACTGGGATAAGCAGTTCCGTGAGCGTCAGATGGAAGTGCTGCAACGCCAGATGATAATGGCTTCGGAACGTGACCTACCCGTAATAATACACTGCCGCGACGGACTCGACGAGACACTTGAGGTGATTGACAGTCTTGATAAAGTGCCGCAGGGAGTATTCCATAGTTTCGGCGGTACAGCCGATGACGTGGAGCGCATACGCCGCCGCGGCGATTTCTACTTCGGCATCAACGGCATCGTGACATTCAAGAATTCAAAAGTGCGTGAAGTCCTGCCCGTGATCGGTGCGGAACGCATTCTGCTCGAAACCGACTCCCCCTATCTCGCTCCCGTACCCCATCGCGGCAAACGCAACGAATCATCCTACCTCCTCCATACTGCCGCCTACATAGCCGATACCCTCGCAATACCCCTCTCAACCCTCGCAGACATAACCACCGCCTCCTCCCGCCGCCTATTCAGGATATAGCGGCAGAGGAGAGATGGGTTGGCCAGATAGGAGTCATAGGCCCACTAAGCCCAATATCCACGATACGCATCATAAGCCCAATAGGCCGTATAGGGCCTATAGCACCTATAGCACCTATTCCTCTTATCCCTCCTATCCCTCCTATTTATTTACTAATATCATTAATACTCTAAACAGTTGATTTATGGCAAAGACGTTTTTACGGCAGAAAGGCAATTATAGAAATCTGATAGCATTTCAAAAAGCGGAATGCATCTATGATATTACATATTATTTTGCCCACAAATATCTTTGTATCGGTGACCGTACGGTCGACCAGATGATTCAGGCGGCACGTAGCGGACGTCAGAATATAGCGGAAGGATGCGAGGCCGGAACTACCTCTGTGGAGAGTGAAATCAAATTACTTAATGTAGCTAAGGCAAGTCTACAGGAATTATTGTTGGACTATGAAGATTATTTGAGAGTAAGGAATCTCTCGATGTGGGATATTAATTCTGAAAAAGCGGTAAAAACAAGAGGGATATGTTCCCGCAGAAATGATTCTGCGTTCTACCGTGAGGCGATACGTGAACGAAGTGATGAGACCATCTGCAATATAGCTATTACATTGATTCATCAGGCCGATTTCCTCCTTAAAAAGTATATAGATAATCTGCAGGATGACTTTTTGAAAAATGGCGGTATCAAAGAACAGATGTATAATGCACGCATTAATTCCCGCAAATCCTAATGAGAAAATAGCCTTTTACTATAATTATTATGGACACTGGTTCACCGGTAGCTACTTCAACCGGAACATGTAGCCGAGGGTTACCATTATGGAGGTGCCGCGGGAGGCGCTGAAGGTGTCTTTTTTGCTTGAGGGGTAGATGTTGCCGAGGCCGAAATAGTAGCGGGCCTCGAGTGTGAAGGCGTGGCGGCGCTTTACAACGAATTCGCAGCCGGCGCCGGCCGTGATGCCGTAGTCGAATTTATTCTTGATTTCCATAGCCATCTGTTCGGTGGAGCGGTTGGTTAGCGGAAATCCGGGTACCTGGTCGGGATGGGCGTAATCGAAATCGGATTTTATGTTGTCTCCAATCATATAGCTTACTACGGGACCGAGATTGAAGAAGCCTTTGAATTTAGGAGAACCGAAGAAAATATGTGTCAGGACAGGTATCTCCATATATGTCAGATGACGGCTGTAGCTGAACGGTGCACCTTCGAAATCCTCTTTCCATCCGCGCTGACTGATATTGAACTCGGCTATTAGTCCTACATGACGTTCTTCGGCATATCTGAACGACAGACCCGCCGTCATGCCCTGCACCATCGATTGCCTTACCGACGGCGAAAACGACATCTCCGACATCGTCATTCCGGCATGTCCGCCCACCCATACATGCGGTATGTAGTGGGTCTGGGCTTTGGCGCACATAGTCCCGAGAAATACTGTCAGCAATAAAACTATACGTCGCATAGGAATCAGATATTGTGATGCTCGGTAAATCCTCCGTCGCGGAATTTTATAAGTTCTACACTCGTATTGACGAGTCCCTCGCAGTTGCTGTCGGAGAAATTGAAATCGGTCTGCATGCCCTCGTAGGGTGTGATGCCGATATGGAAATCGCCGTTGTTATTGCGCAGGGATTTGATTATGAAACTTGCCACATCATAGCCCATAAGAGCCTGCGACGGCACTGCGGAATTTATTTCGTGCCCGTAGGCCTGACGGTAGGCATCGACCACGCGTCGTGCCGGATAATATGTGTCGTCGTAATAGAACCGAGAATATATGGTGGCGTTGAGGGCACCGAGATTATCCTTGCGGTCGCCGCGGAACGTAAGCCATTCGGGATAGCCGAAAAGGGCCAGCCCGTTTTCCGAACTGAGCGTATCCTTGAAGCGTTTGGCCTGGGGGGCTATTTTGTTGAATTCGGTAGCTGAGCTCGACAGCGGTATTATAACGTAGGAAGCGGCGGTATCGAATCCTTCGAAATCTTCGTCCTTGAGCGCATTTTCGTAGGTTATTTCTTTAAATTCAATTCCTTTGTCGGCAAGCTGCGATTTGAGCATCGAGGTAAATTCCTCTTTGTCGGCGGTGGCTCCGATACGCTGTACGAAAATCGGTGTGCGTCCGTCCATTTCGCGCATGAAGGCATCGATGGCTCGCTGATACATCATCGTGTGAGGAATATTGGCCTGAATGACATTCGGATTGGTGAGATAGGAATTGTTGCGCACGGCAAATGTGTTGAATATGAACTGCCGGTCGCTGTCGGCCTGTGAGATTATGTAATCGAGTTCGGTTGTGGCTGCCGGCGCTACAAAAATGTCCATGGCGGCCATTTCGTCGCGTGCCATAAGCTCTTTTACGGTGTCGAGGTCGCCTCGGGTGTCGTAGGCATGTATATTGACCTGCCGTCCCGATTGACTGAGGTTTTGGGCTGCGAGCAGGAAGCCGCGGTAAAATTCAGTGAAGTTTTCAGCCTCTTTTTCCACTTTCTCACGGTCGAGATTGAAAGGAAGCATCACGGCTATGTTGAAAGGAGCGGAAGCGTCTTTGACTACTGCTTCGTCGGCTGAAGTGTCAGAAAAGGTCTCAGACTGCGTCCGGGAAATATTTTCACTCGGCGTGACGGTCGTCGACGACTCATTGCTGTCTTTTTCTGTTTTGCCGCCGAGATTGTCTACGGATACTTCGACAGCGTTGGCGCGCAACTGTGCGAGGTCGCCTGAAGTACGGTTGCTGCGCTTTGTAGTCTCAGGGGTATCGACGGGGCGGAGATCAGCGTCGACCACTGTGACATCGGCGGCATTACGTACCGAATTATCGTTGCCCGGAATGTTGAGTACGGTGCCTTCAGAGTAATTGTAGGCGTCGAGATCGGGATTGGCGGCGAGAAGTTGCTCGACTGTGATGCCGTTGTTTACCGCGATGCGGTACAAAGTCTCGCCTTTGGCTATGGTGTGGGTGCCACCCTGACTGCGCGTGGTTTTGTCTGTTGTCGCGGGCACTGTGTCTTCCTGAAGGATTACGAGTTTGTCGCCTGATTTTATTCCGTCGCGGGCCGAAGGGTTGAGAGCTATGAGCCTGTCTACGCTGATACCGTATTTTTTCGAGACTCCGTAAAGGGTTTCTCCCTTTGCCACGACATGTGTTGAGGTGATATGGTCGCCGGCCGAAATTGTCGACAGTCCGGACTCCACCGGGAAGTAAAGGCGTGTATATGCTTTGAGGTCACCGTCAACTCCCGGATTGTAATTTATGATTTCTTCACGCGATATGCCCAGACGCTGCGAGAGCGAAAAAAGTGTTTCGTTGGGCTGGACATCGTAGTAATAATAGTCTTTGCCGTTGACAGTGGTGACAGGGAGGTCGATGGCTATTGCTGGAGCGTAAGCAGCCAAAATCAACAAAGCCGCCGCGAGACCTCTTTTTATGGAATGTATCAGTGTCATATATTCTGATGTTGAAGTACAAACGGAGACAAAGTTAATGATTTTTTTATTAACTTTGTGTCATGGAGAAACAAAAACGTCGTAATATTAGATTTAAGACACCGAAAAGGTATCGTTTGTCGCTGTTCAATGAGAATGGGCTGAACCGGATATGGACTGTCAAGATGGGGCGCAAACGCCTTATATTGCTGATAACGGTGGCTGTTCTGGCGGTGTTCAGCGCGGGTGTGATGCTTATTTCGCTTACGCCGTTGCGCACGTTTCTTCCCGGCTATCTTACGGGCAGTGAGCGCCGGCACCTGCTTCAGGTCGATGCGCGTGCCGATTCCCTTGCGCGTCAGCTTGAGATATATGACAGTTATCTGAATAATGTAAGCGCGATAATGACGGGCGAAATCGCGGCTGACAGCATGATGACGGCTGCAGGGCGGAGCGTGCCGTCAGATTCGCTTGCCGCACGTCAGGATTCCGTGGCTTTGACGGGACGCAGCGCGGTGGAAAGTGAGTTCGTGAGAATGTACAGTGAGCGCGAGAATTTCATATTGGAAGACCGTCAGGAGCTTCTTGCCGAGGCCCCGCTGTTTGTCCCGCCCGTAAGGGATGCGATGGTTACGGCGGGTGATAATCCCGCTGTCCCGCATATTGAGATAACGGAGGCTGTTACCGGCGTGTATGCTATCAACCGCGGTACTGTCATCGACCAGTACATGGACCGTGACAAAGGGTATGTAGTGATAATACAGCACCCCGACGGGTATCTGTCGCGCTACTCCGGCCTAAGCAAAATTTATACTCGAACAGGGGTGGCGATTGATGCCGATTCGCGTATCGGGCAGTATCGGAAAGACAGTGGTGTGCCGTTGCAATTCGAGCTGCGCCGTGACGGGCAGGCTCTCCGTCCCCTCGACTATATTCCTTTCTGATTGGTGTCGTTGATATTATTGTCTGAATAATTCGGAATGTGAACCGAGACGCACCAAGTCTATTTGATCCGTATCCCGGTCAAACCAAATCAAAAGAAAATCGCCCTCAATATGACATTCCATATATCCGGAATAGTTGCCGACAAGCATGTGCGGGCTGTATTCCGGAGGAATCGGAATTTCAGACTGAAGCATATCCAGAACAACCATCAGCTTTTTTACTTTTGACGGATTGTTGCGAAACCGCTTATAGTCCCTCTTGTATTGGGTAGTGGGGTGGAGCTTTTTCATAAACCCATAGAGCGTTCCATCGCCTCAACAGAAGAAAGGTCGAGCGGTGTTGAATTACGCAAAGCGCCGCTTTGAGCTTCTTTCATGGCCGCAAGAGTATCTTCATTCGGTTCGGAATATGCGGCATCAAGCAGTAATGTCTCCACGTAGTTGTTGAGACTTCGGTTCTGGCGTTTTGCAAGTTGGCGAAGTCGTTCTATAAGATCGACCGACAAACGGAAACTTTGATTTTTTTTAGGGAGTGCTATATCCATAGTGTAATATATTATATGGCAAAATTAATGTATTTGTATTACATTTACAAACGTCTGGGAAAAAAGTTTATTATGGGAGATTTTACATTATTTAATTGTGGGAATTGAGGTAAATGTGCTAACTTTGTAAGTTGAAAAAATAGTGTGAACAGTTTTCTCTTGCAATGAAACAATCAAAACGTATTGCGATACTCGGCTCAACGGGCTCGATCGGTACGCAGACACTCGATGTCATATCCCATTATCCCGACCGCTTCAAAGTCGACATGCTCATAGCGGGCAGCAAGGTCGACACCCTCATTCAGCAGGCCGTGAAATGGCGCCCGTCGATGGCGATTATCGCAGACACTTCAAAATACTGGAAACTTAAGGACGCTCTCGAGCCGCTCGGCATTGTCACGGCGTGCGGAAGCGACGCTATAGCCGATGCGATGGAGCGCGACACTTTCGACTGTGTCGTGACGGCGACTGTCGGTTACAGCGGGCTTGCGCCAACGCTCCGGGCCATTTCGGCCGGCAAGGATATCGCCCTTGCCAACAAGGAGACCCTTGTGGTGGCCGGCGACATAGTCACGGCAGCCTTGCAGCGGTCGGAATCCCGCCTTTTGCCAGTCGATTCCGAGCATTCGGCAATCCACCAATGTCTTGTCGGTGAAAATCCCTCCGATGTGCGCCGCCTCATAATAACCGCTTCCGGGGGGCCGTTCCGCAAACTGACGAAAGAACAGATAGCACGCGTCACGGTGGCCGACGCACTCAATCATCCCAACTGGAGTATGGGTTCGAAAATCACAGTCGACTCTGCCACGATGATGAACAAGGCGTTTGAAATCATCGAGGCACGCTGGCTTTTCGACATCCCCGGAGATAAAATCACGCCTGTGGTGCACCCGCAGTCGATAGTGCATTCGATGGTCGAGTTTGTCGACGGTTCGGTGAAAGCGCAGCTCGGGGTGCCCGACATGCGTCTGCCCATACGTTATGCCCTCGGTGATGCCTCGCGTCTGGCTACAACCGACTCTCCGCTGACGCTCGAGCGTTGCGCGCAGCTCACATTCGAGGCTCCCGACAGCTCCCGTTTCCCGGCAATACAGTTGGGTCATTTCGCTCTCGATAAGGGGGGGAATACGGCATGTATCATCAATGCTGCGAATGAAGTGGCTGTGGCGGCATTCCTCCGCGGCCATATATCGTTCCCCGATATATATGCATTGATTGAGGAGACGCTTTCGGCGGTCGATTTTATCGCCAATCCAAATTATGAGGATTATGTCAATACTAATGCCGAAGCGCGTGCACGGGCGGAGGCGTCGGTCGCAGCGAGGAAACGCCCATGATGCAATTGATGTCGACACATCGCATTCAATAAAATAACGCAATATCTAAAATAAAAGCAATATCCCATTGGAAACATTTTTGATTAAAGCAGCACAGTTGGTTCTGGCACTCGCGTTGCTGGTGATTGTGCATGAATTCGGACATTACTTTTTCGCACGCGTGTTCGGTATACGAGTCGAAAAATTCTATCTTTTTTTCAATCCCTGGTTCTCGCTGGTGAAATGGAAGCCGAAAGCTCCGGCAAAACGTAAAAAAACAAAAGACGGCAGGGAAAAATCGTCATGGCGCGATACCGAGTACGGTATAGGCTGGGTGCCGCTTGGCGGTTACTGTAAAATCGCCGGCATGATTGACGAGTCGATGGACAAGGAGCAGATGGCGCAGCCTGCCAAACCTGACGAATTCCGTTCGCGTCCCGCCTATCAGCGACTGCTGGTGATGGTCGGCGGCGTGCTGTTCAATTTCATACTTGCATGTTTTATCTATATAGGCATAGCATGGTACTGGGGCGACCGTTCAATTCCATACGAGAATGCATACGCCGGCATGGAGTTCAGCGAGGAAGCGCAGAAAGCGGGCTATAAGAACGGCGACATCATTTTGCTTGCCGACGGCAAACCGGTCGAGGCCAAGGACCGTGACAATGTGCTTAACGTAGCCATGGCGAAAGAGGTGACCCTCCGCCGTGACGGCCGCGACACCGTCATACACAATCCCGAAGGCTTTGCCACCACTCTCGAGCACGGATTCTTTGAATACCGTCTGCCGGTCGTCGTAAAGCAGGTAAGCGCCGGTTCGCCGGCCGCCGAGGCCGGTCTTCAGGAGAATGACCATATCATCGCCATTGACGGCGTGCCCACACCGTCGTTTACCGAACTCTCGGCCGAACTTGTGGCCAAGTCGGGCAAGAAGGTGCCCGTTACTGTGGTGCGCGGCGATAAGGAGGTAGTGCTCAATGCTACTCCCGAGGACGGTAAACTCGGATTCGGACTCAAAGCTCCGTACGAGATTTACGAGACGGAAATCATAAAATACAATTTCTTCAACGCCATACCGAAGGGTATTGCCGACGGAGCAAATCAGTTTGCTACGTATGTCAAGTCGCTTAAACTGCTCTTCACCAAGTCAGGCGCGTCGCAGATAGGCGGATTCGGCGCCATAGGCAGCCTGTTCCCGCCGAAATGGGACTGGCGCACATTCTGGGAAATGGCGGCTTTCCTGTCGATTATCCTTGCGTTCATGAATATCCTGCCGATTCCGGCACTTGACGGCGGCCACGTGCTGTTCGTGCTGTGGGAGATTGTCACACGGCGCAAACCGTCGGAAAAATTTCTTGAACGTGCGCAGATTTGCGGTATGTTCTTCCTTCTGGCGTTGCTGCTCTATGCCAACGGCAACGACATCTATCGTTTCATCTTCAAATAATGCGATGCAGTCATGGAAAAACGGACAATATTGACATTACGCCGCGGCAAAGAGGAGTCGCTTGACAGATTTCACCCCTGGGTATTTTCCGGAGCTTTGACCGGAGTGCCACCGGCAGTAGAGGAGGGTGATGTGGTGGCGGTTGCCGCGTCCGACGGCCGTTTCATCGGTGTCGGGCATTACCAGATAGGCAGTATCGCGGTGCGCATACTCGATTTCGGCGATACGGAAATCGATAAGGACTTCTTCGCCCGCCGATTGAAAGAGGCGCTTGCCATGCGCCGTACGCTTAACCTTGACCGACCCGACAACGACGCCTACCGTCTGGTGCACGGCGAAGGCGACTTTCTCCCCGGTCTGGTGGTGGATATATACGGAAAGACCGCGGTGGTGCAGGCTCACAGTCCGGGTATGCATTACTGCCGCGACATAATCGCGATGGCTCTTACCGAGCTTGAGGACCTTGAAGTGGCCAATGTATATTATAAATCGGAAACGACATTGCCATATAAAGCGCGTCTCGACCCCGTCAACGAATATCTCGTCGGCGGTTTCGATACTAATATCGCCACCGAAAACGGGCTGCATTTCCATATCGACTGGCTCAAAGGACAGAAAACAGGATTTTTTGTCGACCAGCGCGACAACCGTGCGCTTCTCGAAAGCTTTTCACGCGGTCGTTCGGTGCTCAATATGTTCTGCTACACGGGCGGTTTCTCCGTCTACGCCATGCGAGGAGGCGCGCGGCGTGTGGTATCGGTCGACTCCTCGGCCAAGGCGATAGCGCTAACGTCGGCCAACATCGGCCTTAATTTCCCTGACGACAACCGTCACGAGGCGCTTGCCGAAGACGCTTTCAAATATCTCGACAATATGGAGTCGGGCGAGCATGACCTCATTATCCTCGACCCTCCGGCATTCGCCAAGCACCGTTCGGCGCTCCGCAACGCGTTGCGCGGCTATCAGCGTCTCAATGCAAAGGCATTTGAGAAAATCGCTCCCGGAGGCATACTCTTTACATTCTCATGCTCGCAGGCCGTGAGCCGCGAGCAGTTCCGGCTTGCCGTGTTCTCGGCTGCGGCGCAGTCACGCCGACGGGTGCGTATCATAAAGCAACTGACGCAACCGGCCGACCATCCCGTCAATATTTACCACCCCGAAGGGGAATACCTCAAGGGACTGGTGCTCTATGTGGAATAACACTATAATTCATCACAATATGAAATTAAGATATATCGCGGCTGCGGCAATCATGGCTGCCGCCGTATCAACCCAATCAGCTATGGCGAAAGACAACAGCGATTTCAATTACGTGGTCGACCGTTTTGCCGACATTGAGGTGCTCCGCTACAAAGTACCCGATTTTGAAAAACTTACTCCCCGACAGAAAGCCTTGGTTTATTACCTGACCGAAGCCGCCATCGCGGGACGTGACATCCTCTGGGATCAGAACGGCAAATACAATCTCCCCATACGTCAGCTTATCGAAAACGTCTATACGAATTATTCGGGCAACAAGGAGTCGCGCCAGTACAAGGCGCTTGAGAAATACCTCAAGCAGATATGGTTCGGCAACGGCATACACCATCACTATTCGATGGACAAGTTCGTGCCTGAGTTTGATGAAACATTCTTGCGCTATGAAGTATCCAAACTTCCCGCCGACAAGCAGCCTGCCGGGCTCGACATGCTCTGCAAGGTGATTTTCGACCCCACGGTGCTGGCCAAACGCGTCAATCAGGCGGAAGGGGAGGACCTTATCGTGACTTCGGCCAACAACCTCTACGAGGGTGTCACTCAGAAGCAGGTCGAGGACTATTACAACGCGCTCAAGGATACAACCGTGGTCAATCCAATATCCTATGGTCTCAATACACGGGTGGCTATGATTGACGGAAAAGTGACCGAGCAGCCCTATCGTATCGGTGGCCTTTATTCCGATGCCATCGTCCGCATTGTCGATAATCTGAAAAAGGCTCGTGAATATGCCGAAAACGGCAAGCAGGCCGGCGTGATTGACAAACTGATTGAATACTACACTACCGGCGACCTCGCCACTTTTGATGATTATTCAATCCAATGGGTTGAGGATACCGACTCGCAGGTCGATTTCATCAACGGTTTCATCGAGAGCTACGGCGACCCGCTCGGCATGACCGGCGCGTGGGAGTCGATTGTCAACTTCAAGAACGTCGAGGCATCTCACCGCACCGAGGCGCTCAGCTCCAATGCCAAATGGTTTGAGGAGCATTCGCCTGTCGACCCCCGTTTCCGCAAAGATGAAGTGAAAGGTGTGACCGCCAAGGTAATCACCGCCGCTATTCTTGCCGGTGATGCATACCCGGCTACGCCTATCGGCATCAACCTCCCCAACGCCAACTGGATTCGTGCATCACACGGCTCCAAATCGGTGACTCTCGAGAATATCACCCAGGCCTACGACGAGGCTTCGCACGGCAGCGGTTTCAGCGAGGAGTTTGTCATCGACGAGCCGACCCGCAAGCTGCTTGACGACTATCTGTTCATCACTGACAATCTGCACACCGACCTCCACGAGTGCCTCGGACATGGCTCGGGCCGTCTACTTCCCGGTGTCGACCCCGATGCATTGAAGGCCCACGGCTCTACCCTTGAGGAGACACGTGCCGACCTCTTCGCGCTCTACTATCTCGCCGATCCCAAGCTGCTCGAACTCGGATTGCTCGACAATCCCGACGCCTACAAGGCCGAATACTATAAATACATACTCAACGGCCTCATGACCCAGCTGATGCGCATCGAACCGGGCAAGGATGTGGAGGAAGCCCACATGCGCAACCGCAAACTCATCTCCGAGTGGGCCTACGAGCATGGTCGCAAGGACAACGTAATCGAGATGGTCGACATCGACGGCAAGACATTCATAAAGATAAATGACTACAAGCGCCTGCGCGAACTCTTCGGCGAACTGCTCGGCGAAATACAGCGCATCAAGAGCGAAGGCGACTACGAAGCAGGCCGCGACCTCGTTGAGAAATACGCCGTAAAGGTTGACCCGAAACTCCACAAAGAAGTCCTCGACCGCTACGCCCATCTCAACATAGCCCCCTACAAAGGTTTCGTAAATCCCGTCTACACTCCAGTATTCGATGCCGACGGCAACATAACCGACGTAACCATCGACTACACCGAAACCTACATCCCCCAGATGCTCCGCTACTCCCGCGATTACTCCCCCTTGACAAAATAGTTTTGGAATAGTAGTTGTGCGATAAAAAAAACAACAACTTTTATTAATGTATTGATATTTAATTAAATACATTGATGTGTTGATTTTTTGATTTGAAATTGGTCTATTAATCTTGTTGTTAAAAAGCATCAAGATTATGAATCAGAGTAGCGACTTTGGTGATGGAAAACCTCTATATTCCAACGGTGGCTATAGAGATTGGAAATATCCAATACAGAATCAGGCATTATTGAAGACTCACGAATTCGAGTTACAAAGTATAAGTCGAGTAAACTCTATCCTGAGGATATGAGATTTGTACAAGTGTATGACACGGACAATGATACTGTCGTAGGCTTCGTATTCAACAATTCTGAAGTCAGTGCAATGGATATCTCCAATCTCTATAGCCACCGTTGGAATATAGAGGTTTTCCATCACCGAAGTCGCTACTCTGACCATAATATCTGCTTTGGAGCGTGTCGAATTACAGCAACTCATAACCAGGCAGGACTCATAACCAATTCAGACCAAAATGTCAAATAACTCTCTTTATTTGATGACTTTTAAACTAACGCGATTTTATCACACTGATAGTTGTTATTAAACAGAATAAATATACTTTATAGAATTACAAATGGGACTATTTGATTTTTTCAAGTCAAGAAAGCACAAACAAACGGAATGCTTCAATTCTTCAGCAAATGAAGAACGGCAGCCGTCCGGAGTTTGTGACATACCTCTTGATGCGAAATATACGCCTGAAAACATTACGACTTTGGGACGTCGAGAGATATTCGTGTTCGGTAGTAATCTTGCCGTTCATCATGCAGGAGGCGCCGCAAGGGTTGCTTTGAACCGTTTCGGCGCAGTATGGGGGCAGGGCGAGGGGCTGCAAGGCAATTCCTATGCCATCCCGACAATGCAGGGCGGAATTGAATCAATCACTCCGTATGTTGAAAGATTCATAGAATTTGCAGAATATGAAAAGGCACTGACCTTTTATGTCACCAAAATCGGTTGTGGAATAGCCGGATTTAAGATTGACGACATTGCACCTTTGTTCCGCAATGCATATAATTTACCTAACGTGATACTACCAATAGAATTCGTTGATTATATAGAACAGGAGAAACAGTCAATACATCCCCAAAGAATTCTTGATACGATCGAGGCTGCACATGCGGAACGGGTAAGGCATTTAGACTCTCCAATTAAAGTTATTGGAATTGGCGGAGGAGGAACAAACTCTGTTGAAAGAATGATTGAGAGCCCACTCGGTTATGTGGAATACAGTGTCTTAAACACAGATGCACATTCTTTAAGCCAATCAAAAGTCCCGTTGAAGGGAGAACTACAACGTCGTGATATAAAGAATGGCCCTTGTGGAACAACCCCGCGTGCGTTCACAGAAGAGCAGTTTATCAGATATTATGCGGATGCCGGGAATAATGCAATGGTTCGTTCAATGATTGATTGTTCAGCGAAACATGTGATTATTGTAGCCGGTTTTGGCGGATCAGCAGGGACATTCGGAAGCAAATGGCTTGCAAAATTTTGTAAACAGGCGAACGTCCCCCTGACAGTAGTCTGCACGATTCCGTTTGAATTTGAGGGACAACGAAAACAACAGCGTGCCTATGATGCTGCGCACGAATTGATTGAAAATGGAGTCTCAGTCAGGATACTCAAGGCAGATGACTTAATGCAACGATACTCAAATATCTCATTCTTTAACTGCTTTTCTCTTCTTGATGAATATGTAGCTGATACGGTTCACCAGATATGCAAAGAGCTCCACATAAGCAATGACCATGATAAAGAAGTTTCAAGTGCAGTTAAAAACAAAAGCTGCTGTGAAATTACAACTCATTGTTATGGGATGACACGAACTTTCGCAGATATAATACTCGGTATGAATGAAGAGAAAAAATATACTTCGGCCGATCAAGCTTTATCAGACTTAGGCGCATATCTGCAACGATTTGATGAGCAAGGAAATAACATTGCATTTCTCTCTGTAAGAATCCTGCAAAGAATCCTTCATGACGAACCTGAAATATTTGCAGGTGGCGTTCTCAATGTTTCAAGGTTGCGTAAGGTGGTTTTTGAGGATAACAATTTCCTCTCGGCATACGACAAAGCTTACGATTTGTATTGTAAAGAAAAACTGATAAACCTTGTAGCATATCTGAATGAATTTCGGTGCTACTCTAAACCGGAAGAGTTAAGACGTGATTTGTTTGAAAACACCGATGTCTTGCAGTTCTCTGCGTGTGCACCGATAACAGGATTTTACTACTTTGTAATGAGTGGTGCAACTGGTATGAATTATCCTGTTCAGTTCTTTGTGCGGACAATTCGTAATCTTTGGTCAGAAATCACGACAGACGGAGTTTTAGATGCCGGTAAAATGAGAAGAATGATGTTTGGGAATCACGATGAGTCAGTCAAACAATTTGGACTTGACGCTACAATTCAAAAAGGCTACATTGAGGATAGCCCCTGTCATCCGGAGGTTTTCGTCCCTAAAGTGTTGGGTACGGCTCCGATTTATGTCAAAGATGATAAGACCGGACGCTATATGCGTTCCTGTGGAGAAGGGAAAGGACCTAATTCTATCCCGGATTGGCTCGAATTCCAGATTGCAAAACAGATTCTTGCAAAAGATAAGTCCTATAAACATATAAGGAACTACTATATTCCCAAGTATGATAATACCTTACCTGTTTACGGAGAATATGACGGCAGACTTGTATTCAAGACTCAAGATGAAAAACTCAAATTCATAGAGGATGTGAAAAGAGGCAGACAGTAATGGAGATAAGATTGTTTGACAAGATTATATCTATCAAAAGCGCAGGTTGTAGATATGGGGCTCAACCTGCTGTCGTGATACCACCATCGGTCAATCTTTTTGTCAAGGTTACAAATGGATGTAACGCTCGATGTGCCTTTTGTTCCAATGCAAGATGCAATGTGATAAAAGCTGAGTTTGACCATAGCAAGTTATGGCGTATCATTGATGAATTGCAAGCAAAAAAGATTTTAGTCAATCGCGTCAATATAACAGGTGGAGAACCTGCGATAGTACCGGAAGTTGTCAATCAGATTCTTGCGCAGGCATCTACAACGAGATATAAGGATATTCATTTTCACTTAAATACCAACGGTCTACTCCCAACATCTCAAACATTGATGCGCCACCCTCGCTGGAATTCTATCTCCATGTCGCTACACCACTATGACAAAAATATATTGTCTGAGATATATGGCTCCCAAATTCCTGACGGCGCATTTTCATTTAATGTAGTAAATATGAATATAGTCAATGCGAGTTGTAATTTGATACGGGGATACATCGACAGTGACACCGAGGTCGAAAAGATGCTTCAGTGTGCAATCTCACTTGGATTGCCACGCCTTGGTTTTGTGTCTCTGATGAAAGTGAATGATTACTGTCGTGAGCACTATGTCGATTTCAATGAGATAAATTTCGAGGCTATACCCCATCTTTATTTTACAGAATCACGCAATCGAGGTGCCGACTGTAAATGTAGCAACTATCTATATAATCACAAAGGCAAGATCTTAGAGGTATATATGCGGAACTATGCCAATCCGAACTATTGCGAATCTTCTCTAATGTATGACGGACAATATTTAAGACAAGGATTTCATGATGACAACATCATATACTGACATACAGCATCTATTTGAACAACGGAGGAACAATCCGTTGTTCAACACCTCCTATCCTCTGTCGCCTGATGATTGGGCTAAATACTCGACTCAGGGGTCATTGCCTTTTGACCCCTCCAAGCCTATAGCGTTCTATATTCATATCCCGTTTTGCAAACAGATCTGTTCTTTTTGCGAGTACACTAAAATGTGTGTCCCTTCAAAAGAAATGCAACGGTACTATTTTAATGCGCTCATATCTGATATTGAATGTTTTGTAGGGCGTTATCCTAATATCGAAATTTATGGATTGGATATTGGCGGTGGCACTCCGACATCAGTTAATGCGGGTATTTTTGCGGGATTTATTAGCTGGTTGAGTGAATTTATTTCAGACAAGAAGATGACGGCAGATTTTGAACCGAGTATTGAAGGATCATTTAATACATTAGTAGATGATTACTGGGGTAGTCTTCGGAGCTATTATATCGCTCGAGCGGGAATAAAACGTCTATCATTAGGCGTTCAATCAACCTCAAATGATGTACTGAAACCACTTCATCGCAATATAATTTCTCTAAAAGAAATGCGTGAGGCGATGGTTTACTGGCACAATCTCGGTATCGAGAAGATTAACCTTGACTTAATGTATGGATTGCCCGGGCAATCCATAGAGTCTGTCCAACAGGAACTTACAATTATTCGCGAACTCAGCCCTGAGCAAGTAACAATCTATGAGTTTCGGACTAATCAAATAAAAGGTAGTTATAGAATCAATCCAGAACTATGTTTCCAACAGTATTGTGAGCTATATGCAGGGCTTACTAATCTTGGATACTATAGCAAATTTGGACGGAATACATTCAGCAAACTCCCTGATGATTGTGGATTGTCATCATATCTCCGTCATCGTATGTTTGACGGCTGGCAGTATAAGGGTTTCGGCATTTCAGCACAAAGCATGTCTTACTTTGGTGTTTCTTATAATCAGGGGAAGAATCAAACATTCGGCAAGCTGGTAAGCAAAGAATGGCTTCAAAATAATAATTATTCCTATGAGTCGCTTCAACATTATAAATTACCTCGACAAGAATTGTTGAGTAAATTCATAGCCATATCTGGGTATTCCGGCGGATTCTCACTTTCAGTAGCCAAAGATTTATTCGGAGCGAATTTTTATTCTAATTATCAGAACGTGATAGACTTCATTATTGTGGAAGATTTAGCAACCATTAAAGATGATAGACTCCAATTGACTGAGAAAGGATTCCGTTATTATGGTGCAACCCTATCATTGTTCTTCAAATAGGACGCAAATAGATGAATATCATATTTCTTGATTTCGATGGAGTTTGGATACGGCGTCTTATATACAAAAATTAACGGTGGGTCACCCAAGAACACAACATAAAAAAACTTTAGCCCTATTAATCTATAAATTCACCAAAAAAGCGTAATATCTTATAAGCATCTGATATACAGTAGAGAATTATACAAGCCTATTTCACCTTTGGAATAATATGCGATTTTTAGTTGTTTGATTTTATGCATAAAAGCAATATATTACGCCAATTTTGGGGATTTTATAGATTAATCAATATATTCTATAAATATAATCTAGAAAAGTGTCAAAGTCAGGAAAAGTAACGAGGCTGCCTAACTTCGGCTTGTTGACAGTTTCATCGTTGATTATATTATTATGATTATATTATTATGATTATATAGCTTATGGTATTATAGCTATCAAATTTCCTTCAATATGATGGTAATTTTATTAATTTTGTGTTATGGAAATGAACAACGAAACAAAACTTGTGATATATAATGCTCCTGATGGAGAAACCAGATTGGATGTAACTGTGCATGGTGATACAATCTGGCTTACACAGCGTCAGATTGCAGAACTGTTTGGCACTAAAGTACCTGCCATTTCAAAGCATTTGAAAAATATATTTGAGTCTGGCGAATTGAAACGGAGTGCGACTATTTCCAAAATGGAAACAGTCGTGAATCGTGGTTTTCGTGGTTCGACCATAGAAGTCGTAGATCATTATAATCTGGATGCAATACTTTCAGTCGGTTATCGTGTAAATTCAAAAAATGCGACCGCATTCCGCATATGGGCTAATAAGATATTAAAACAATATCTTTTGCAGGGATACGCTATCAATGAGCGTGTTGCTGAAAAGAAGTATGATGAACTGAGCCAATTGGTAAAAGTTTTAGGGCGTACTATTCGGAATCAGGAAAAACTAACGGAGGATAGTCGCTCGTTGCTTGATGTTGTGGTAGATTATACCTACGCGCTCGATACGTTGGATCGTTATGACTATCAAGAGTTGAAGATTGAGGATACCACCGGCAACGAAGCGTTTCGTGCAACATACGAGAATGCGATGGAGGTGATACGCGAACTTCATGCGAAATTTGGCGGAAGTACTCTTTTTGGAAATGAAAAAGATGATTCATTCAAAAGTTCGATTGGACAGATATATCAAACCTTTGGAGGCGTTGATCTCTACCCTTCAGTTGAAGAGAAAGCGGCTATGCTTTTGTACCTTGTTACAAAAAATCACTCTTTCAGTGACGGCAACAAACGCATTGCCGTGACGTTGTTCTTGTGGTTTCTCAATGGTAACGGCATTCTTTATAATGAGGACGGCTCAAAACGTATCGCCGACAATACCCTTGTCGCCCTTACACTGATGATAGCCGAAAGCCGCACCGAGGAGAAGGATACAATGGTGAAAGTCATAGTCAATCTCATCAATAAGAATAACTGATTGATTATTAGTCCACATATCTTTATTTGCCGAATAGTTTGGCTATATGCCTAAATTGTTTGTCCGAAATAAAACGAGATATTTCGCGTTCTATTTAAAGTAAAAAATACAATGCACCCCAAAAGTTGGATATAAAACTTTTGGGGTGCAGTTCATTATTACACACCTTACGGTATAGCTATTGTTTTTCGAATACTGTTCGTTAGCGGGGGAAGGCGATGGTGTAGGAGGTGCCTTTTTTTGTGTCGAAGGTTACGGTGTCGTTGGAGGAGGATTTGATTTTGACGGGGCGGCCTTTGTGGTCGGTTATGGTAGCGTTGGCTATGTCTTTGTAGGCTATTTTTACTTCGTTGCCTGAGAGTGAGCGGATTGTGCAGGCATCAAGCTGTCCGTCGCTCCAGTGCTGGTCTACTTCAAAGTTGCCGCGTGCCTTAAGTATGCGCAAGCTGTTTCTTAACCTCTGAATTCTCAGTGCATGAGGAGATAATTATTGGAAAAACGGCAATGGCGGTAAATATTTAAGGTATTTTATAGAATGCTTAGCTGACAGTGATTATGGGCTGTTCGAAGAAGGTGGAAAGCATGGCGAGGGTAGAGATCGTGAAATTATGCTCGCCGCTCAGCCAACGCGTTATTTCATTGGGCCGTTTACCAAGGGCTTCGGCAAACTGCTTTTTATTTAATCCCTTTTCATGCATAAGCGCGTCCAGTCTGTTAGAAATAGCAAAAGAGAGTCTAGTTTCCTCACGTTTCTCCTGAGGAATCTCATTGAAAATTTCTTTTAAAGAAATGTTAACTGTCCTCATAAGTCAAATGTTTTATCGGTTATAATTTCTTTTTCGGTAATTTCCACATTGCCTGAACGCACTTCTTGTCTGAGCAGACGCTCAAATTTCTGTAAGTCCATTACGTACCCCTGCAATGTATCGTTTTCTTCGTATGTTCGGCTGTTCTTTACATCTCCATTGCCGAGGACAAGAATTTTGTCGGTAAGCCGCAGGCAATACAAGCGAAGTTTTGATTTCAAAACTGGCAGTGCAACAACTGAGTCGTTCATCTTACCCTCTCTGCGGAAGTACCGCTCCAGAGCACCGTTGGAGAGAATCTGTTCAACAAACCTCATTATTGCCTGAAAGTCAGGATTCAGTTCAGCGTCATGTCGGAATTTGGTAATGAATTTTTCAAATTCGCTTTTATCATCAGAAAGGAACTGAATTGTGTACATCGTGCAGCTATCGCTACTGTTTATTAAGAGTAGTTCTACTTCGCTCATAATCTTTTGCGGTTGTATTTATAACGCAAATTTACGAAAAATGTTTTACATAAATGTAAAAGTGTGGCGAATTTTTTTACGATACGTCGGACTTATCCTTGCAGACCACGAAGTAGCGTGAGCATGTGGGAGCATCCCGATGCAATCGTTGAGACATCGGGTGACTGAATAGGAGGGATATAGTCTTGTGGAAAGTGGACTATCAAAAAGAATTTTCTGCTGAATTTTGCCAGTAACGAGGGTGTTGCAAAACTATACTTTCCGCGGTTGAAAACCGCAGCTACTAAGCAGAGCAAGCTGACAGTCAGCAGTGTAGTAGCCGTGGTTTTCAACCGCGGAAAGTATAGTTTTGCAGCCCCTCTCATCACAGAATATAAGAGTATAACACTTATTGCATCAGCGGGGGAAGGCGATGGTGTAGGAAGCGCCTTTTTGGGTATCGAAGGTGACGGTGTTGTTGGTGGAGGATTTGATTTTGACGGGGCGGCCTTTGTGGTCGGTTATGGTGGCGTTTGCTATGTCTTTGTAGGCTACTTTTACTTCGTTGCCCGAGAGGGAGCGGATTGTGCAGGCGTCAAGCCGGCCGTCGCTCCAGTGCTGGTCTACTTCAAAGTTGCCGCGTGCCTTGAGTCCGCGCATCGAGCCTTTTGCCCAGCATGAGGGGAGTGCAGGCAGCAGGCGTATTGTGCCGCCGTGGCTTTGAAGGAGCATCTCGCTGACACCGGCTGTATATCCGTAGTTGCCGTCAATCTGGAAGGGGGAGTGGGAGTCGAACAGGTTGTAGTAGACGCCGGCTGTCTCATACGTCAGGCCGTAGCTTTCGGAATGGCGGAGCGCTTTGCGGATTGTCTCGTGGGCGTGGTTGCCGTCGAGCGCACGTGCCCAGAGGCACAGGCGCCATGCAAGTGACCAGCCGGTAGTGTGGTCGCCGCGCAGTTTCAGCGAATTGACGGCGGCCTGGAAGTATTCGCTTTCAGGGGTAATATCGCTGAGGGGATAGAGCGCCATGAGGTGCGACTGATGGCGGTGCTCGTTTTGTCCGACAGTGAACGGGCTTGTCTTCCATTCGCGGAGTATCGGTGTGCCGGCCGGTATAAGGTGCTCGCCCCATTCGCCGTTGTAGGTCTCGATGGCGAGGCCGCGGTCGAGGTGGGCATATTTATCTTTGAGGGCGCCGATAAATTCTTGGGTGACGCCGGCATCTTTGCCTAAAATATCGATTGCTTCGAGGGTAGAGGCAAAAAGGTCGGAGATGAGCTGCTGGGCATGTGCGGTGCCATGTTCGCGGCCGGGACCGTGTTCGGGCGACCATTCGTCGGGGGCTACCCATGTGCCGTCGCTGTCCTTGACAAGACGTTCGAGCCAGAATCCGGTGGTGCTGAGCATTGTCGGGAATGCTTTCTCTTTGAGGAACTGTCGGTCGAGTGTGAACTGGTAATGCTGCCACAGGTGGCTGGTGTACCATGCATTGGCGATGACATAGTTTTCGGCATAGTCTGAGTGTCCGAATATGTTGTTCTGGGTGTAGCAGGTCCAGCCTTTTGTAGCACCGGCGCGGCGGGCGTATTCGGGCCATTCCTCGTGCTCGAGCGCCATGCTGTGCACGTAGTTGAGGTAGGGGAGATGGGTTTCCGACAGGTTGTTGGCTTCGGCCGGCCAGTAATTCATCTGTACGTTGATGTCGGAGTGTATGTCGGACTGCCATGCCGGATTGTCGGACTGGTTCCAGATGCCTTGCAGGTTTGACGGTGTATCCATGCCTCGGGAAGCGGCGATGAGCAGGTAGCGTCCGTAGGAGTAGTAGAGTTCCTCAAGCATCAATGATGTGGGCGCGTTCACGTTGTTTCCGCTGTTGTAAGCCTTGATCATCTCCTCGGTGGTGAGGGTGTTGGCCGCGTTGTCTATTTTCAGCTCGGCGCGGTTGTATAGTGCGGTATAGTCGGCGGTGTGGCGTTCGAGGAGCTTCTTCCATCCTTTTGACGCGGCTGAGCGCGCACGTTTGTCGACCATAGGCATGAGGCGCGCTTTGTCGGAGGTGTAGGAGGGGGAGTGCTGGTCGAAGTTGGTGGCGCCGGCGAGCACGATGGTGACTTCGTCGGCGTCCTTGATTTCGATGTTGTCATTGTTGGTGGTGATGGTGCCACCTTTGGCTGTCGGTTTGACGCGGGCGGCGAAACTTACAAGGTCGAGGTCGCCGTCAAATGATATTTCGCCATCTTTATAGACAGGTTTTACTATCGATTTCTTTATGTCGTTGAAAAGGCTGATGCGGAGGCTTACCTGCCCCGGTTTCGATGCCGCGATGTGCACGGCGACCGATTTGTCGGGGTAGCTGGCGATATATTCGCGTGTGTAGGTGATATTACCGTCGGCCGTGGTGTAGGTGACGTTAGCCTTTCCCTCGGAGAGGTCGAGGTTGCGCACATATCCGGTGGCGGCTTTATCGGCGGAATAACCGAAATTGCCGGAAATATCTTCGATGTAGAGGTTTCCGAAGCTGAGATAGGTGCCGCGCATGGTGGGGGAGCCGCTCCAGAGCGATTTGTCGTTGAACTGCACACGGTCGCATGCGATGCCTCCGAAAATCATTGCGCCGAATTCGCCGTTGCCGATAGGAAGGGCATATTCGGTCCACGGGTCGCCGACGGTGGCCGCAGTGACAGGCGTGGTGTACCATAGTGTGTTGCGGTGGACGGGGATATAATCAGTTGCCGCCACGGTGTTGAATTCTTTGACAGTCGGCACCGGTGCCTGCTGCACTATATCTTCGGGATTGATGAATATCACCGGATTGTTGCGGTCATTTCTGCCGTACAGGCCGATGGTAGCACCTGGTCCGCACATGCCCCACTGGTTGAAATATTTACGGTCGCCGTTGCTGCCGACCAGTTCTATTTCCCAGGCATCGGGAAAATGGTATGAGGAGGAGTTGACTATTGCAAGCGGTGATGCCGCAGAGCGGTCGTCGGTAGATTTCAGTTTGCCGTCGAAGCGGGCGAAGTGGCCTGATTTGCTTTGAAGGACAAAATTCTCGGGCGTGCCGATAAGTTTCCATAATTGAGCCGGATTGTTTTTTGTGGCCCATGCGGTATGGATTTCACCGCCTGTGGCGGCATCTTCAAATACGGTTTCACCGGCCATGAAGGCGATATAATACCAATGTTCGTTGCTGTTGTCGCTGAATTCAGGCCGTAGCGCGCCCTTTGCCGGGAGCGTGCAACCAATCCAGACAACAAGAAATGTGAGGATTGTTTTCAAATTCATTTGAAAATATGTTTGTTAGGTTTGTAAATATCAGTTAGGCTTAAAAATGTCAGATTATCCGTACGCACAATCTGCGCAACGATTCAAATCCGATTGCAAAATTATAAAAAAATGAAATAAATTTTGAATGAAATAAATCTGAAAACAACACATTCTCTGCAATTGTAAGGAATGTCTGTATTCCGCGTATGAAAAAATGAAAAATTGGTTAAATAATATAAAGATAATTTAGTAACTTTGGGCATTTAACAACCCGCTATATATCATGCAGAACGACTACAGTGAAATAATCGAGGAGCGCGCCGCCCATGTGTTTGATGTCATGGCGAAGCGTGTGTCGGCCGAGGAGATGGCGCGCATACGCGCTGCATTCGAACTTGCACGTGAGGCACATGCGCCGCAGAAACGCAAGACCGGCGAACCGTACATACTTCACCCTATTGCCGTGGCGAATATCGCGGCGGAGGAGCTGATGCTCGGCGCCAATCCGGTGATAGCATGTTTCCTGCATGATGTGGTCGAGGATACCCCTTATACCATTGATGATATACGCGAGCGTTTCGGTGACGATGTGGCGTTTCTTGTGCGTGTCGTGACCAAGAAACCGACTCATGACTATGAGTTGTCGAAGCAGCTCGACAACTACCGGCAACTTCTCAACTCCATGCAGTATGACATACGCGCCATACTCGTGAAGCTCGCCGACCGTCTCCACAACATGCGCACTCTCGCGTCGATGAAGCCCGAAAAGCAGATGAAGATAGCCGGGGAGACCGACTATTTCTACGCTCCGCTCGCCAACCGCCTCGGCCTGTACAATATCAAGACCGAACTTGAGAATCTTTCGTTCCGCTACCGTTGTCCCGACGAATATGATGAGATTGCCGGACTGTTGGCACGGCATGTGGAAGCCAACCGCGAGAAGCTCGAGACATTCCGCCGTCAGATAGAGGAAACTCTCGCTGCGGCAGGCATCAAAGGCAGGGTATATGTGGACTATCGCCGTCCCTTCAGCCTGTGGCGAAAGATGAGAAAATACGGCGATGATTTCAACCACCTGAAATACCGCCATTTCGTGGAGGTGGTGTTTGATGAGAATCAGACCCACCTGAGCGAGAAAGTCATGGCGATGAAGATATACTGCATATTGACCGACCGCTTCAAGGAGAAGCACTGCAGCATGAGCAACTATATCGACTCGCCCAAGGAAAACGGCTATCAGAGCATACACGCCAAGCTGCTTCCCGACTTCGGCCGCTGGCAGGAGGTGCATATCAGCAGCGAGGCGATGATACGTCAGTCGCAGCTCGGGTGCGTGGCCGAGCGCAACGAGGAGAACATCTTGATGTGGATATCCAAATTCCGCAAAGTGCTCCACGACACTATCAGCAATCCCAACCATGACGAACGCTACATGGAGGATATTGTCACAGCGTTCTACAACGATGACATACAGGTGTTCACGCCCAAAGGCGAAAAGATAATACTACCGCAGAACGCCACGGTGATTGATTTCGCCTACGAGGTGCACACGCAGCTTGGCGACCATGCCAAGTATGCGCGTATCAACAGCCGCCTTGAGCCGGTGACCACCGCATTGCGGCGCGGCGACGTCGTGGAGATTTTCACCGACGAGGCCGTGCATCCCGAGCGCGACTGGGAACAGTATGCCCACACCTACAAGGCAAAAAAGGCCATTCGCCGCTATCTGGAGAATGTGCCCTGCGGTGCCTATTACTGCTGTCCGGAATGTAATCCCATACCGGGAGAGGAGGTAATCGGCATACGCAACCATGTACTCCCCGGCACTCTCACCGTACATAAACGTGACTGCCGCGTAGCTATAAGCATGGCGTCGTCATACGGCGACGATGTCGTGCCGGTCGATTTCACGGCCGACGATAAACTTTATCCCGTGACGCTGAAAGTGCGTGCCGTCGACCGCAACCATCTATTCATTGATATAGTCGACTGCATCACCAATACATTCCGCCTCCCGATGGAATCAATCAACTCCGTCACCGAGCGCAATATCGTCGTAAGCAAAATACGTTTCGGAGTGCATTCATACGCCGAACTGAAAACTATCATCAACCATATATCGGCAATCGAGAGCGTCGATGAAGTGAAACGCCTCGACAACGATGATGCCGCTGCCACACGGCGTTAACCCGTATCTATGGACATACTTCGTAAAGAGATTAACAGCATATATTACTCGCAGGCGCTCGACAGCGAGCTGCTCAATGCCGCCGAAGTAGCGGCATGCAGGCGGCTGGCCGAGGGCTATGTCAGTGTCAACGGGGCATGCTCGGTCATCACCGATGCTTCGTGCGACCGATGCTATCTCTTTGCGGGACGGCTTGGCGCCCTGATGGGACTGACCGATGCGCCGCAGCTCTATCAGGAAGTCGATTCAAGCGACGAGGATATCATCTACAACCGCCTCCATCCCGAGGACCTTGTGGAGAAACGCATGCTCGAATACGAGTATTTCAAGTTTGTCGACGCGCTCTCCCCCGAAGAGAAACTGCACTATAAGGCGACCTCCCGCATACGTATAATGGACAGAAGCGGACGGTATATCGTGCTTGACAACAGCGTGCAGATACTGCGTCATTCGCCGGCCGGCAAAATATGGCTGATAATGTGCTGCTACGATCTGGCATCCTCTCAGGAAGCGGGTATTGATATCAATCCGCGTATCGTAAATAACCTTACGGGAGAAATAATCACCATGTCGCTCTCCGACAGGAAAGAGCGTATCCTCACCGAACGCGAAAAGGAGATATTGCTCCTTATCAAGGAGGGAAAGCCGAGCAAGCAGATTGCCGATATACTTGGCATCAGTGTACATACCGTCAGCCGCCACCGTCAGAATATAATTGAAAAACTGAGCGTCGGCAACTCGGTCGAAGCCGTTATGGCGGCTACCTCGATGAAACTGCTGTAACTCCGAATGGTTATAAATCAGTATTGACACGTCGGGTGTAACAAGGTAATTTTGTGGAAAAATTATTTTGTTATGAAAAGGTTATATCTGCTTACAACTGTTTTGAGTTTAGTGATGAGTGTCGTGGCACAGTCCCGCGGCAAGGATTTTGACTGGGGCAACGCGACAGTCTATTTTGTTATTACCGACCGTTTCTGCAACGGCGACAGCACCAACGATGTCAACTATGGCCGTATCGTCGATTACGGCAGCGAGCGGTTGAATGCCGCTACATTCCACGGCGGCGATTTCAAAGGCATGCTTGCCAAAGCCAGGGAGGGATATTTCACCGAGCTCGGGGTCGATGTGGTGTGGATGATCGATGTATATGAGCAAATCCACGGGTGGATGACGGGCAGCGGACCGGTCAACGATTTCCCCCACTACGGCTATCACGGATACTATCCTCTCGACTATACGCAGATTGACAAAAATTACGGTACCGTGGAAGAGTTCCGTGAGCTTGTCGACACACTTCATTCGCAAGGCATACGCGTGATGCTCGGCGCCAATCTCAACGACCCCGGTTACCCTACGCTTCTCGATGCCGTGCAATACGGTTTCGCCGATACCGGTCTTACAGAGGAGCATGCGGCACAGCATATCCGCGAGTGGAGCTACGACAAGTTTTATGAGAACCGTCTGAACTGGACCGGTTGGTACGGCCGCGGCTGGGTGCGCATGCCCGACGAAGGCTGGGACGAAAGCAATCCTCTTGAAGCCACTCTTTACGGTATGCCCGATTTCAAGGACGAAAGCGACGAAGCTGTCGCAATTCCCGATTTTCTTTGGCGAAAATGGAAAGGAGAGGGAAAGAAAAATGACGCATGGGTTAATCCTACGGCACGTAAATACCGCAAGGACCGTGACTGGTCGCCGATGCAATATCTCACGGCATGGATTTCATCGTGGGTCGAGGAGTTCGGTATCGATGGCTTCCGTTGCGACATCGTCGAAAACGTGCATCTCAACCGTTGGAAAGAACTTGACGAAGCATGCAATGATGCGCTTGCACGATGGCGTGCCGCCCATCCCGACGACCCTGCAGCGCAGTGGACCGACCGCTTCTATATGACCGGCGACTTTGACGGTGCGTCAATCGACTATAAACCCGACTACGCCGATGCAGGCTTTTCAAGCATGGTCAATTTCTATTTTCCCAAGCATGGCGACCTCGACGGAATTGTCTATACCTGGCAGGCATACGCCGACAGTGTCGCCGCACATGACGACTGGCACCCGTTCAACTACCTGAACAACTCATATCACCGCGATGCCGACATGGACAACATGATTGACTGCGCCACAACCTTCCTCCTCGCGCCCGGCGTAGCCCAAATATTCTACGGCGACGAGACAGGTCGCAAACTGAGCGATGCACGGTTCAACGTCGACGCTGACCAGGCATTCCGCTCCGATATGAACTGGAACGACATAGACAGCACGCTCCTCGCACATTACCGCTGCCTCGGCCAAATCCGCCGCGACAACCCCGCAATAGGCACCGGCCGCCAGCGCACCATCGACACCCACACCTGCCTCCGCTTCACCGACAACGGTGATACTCTGCTGATAAAACTGCGTCCCGCCGACGGGCGCCCAATTCCCGTTGCCGACATCTTCCCTGACGGCACAAACGTCACCGAACTATATACCGGCCAAACCGCCACAGTCCATAACAACAGCATCTCTTTCCCCCGCTATAAAAACAAAATAGCCATCTTCAAGAGACAGGAGTAATCATAAAGTCGATAGAGTAGGAGATGGTTTAGAACTTATAAAATACTAACGAATTAGTATGGACGCGATTTAATGCTGTTTTCTTAAGCTGATAGCGGGGGCGTCTCGCCCCCGTGGTATTATTCATATACACTGAAGTTACCACGGGGGCGAGACGCCCCCGCCCCTATCAGCTCATCCTTAATTAATAGCGATGAATCGCTTCTCTACAATTTGCCGGACTAAAGCTAAATATAGTTTCTTCACTTGTTGTAGGCTTCTACATTCATTGTGTAGCCTGAGTCATCGAGCAGGGTGGGGGAGAATGTGAAGGTCACGGTCTTGCTTTGGCCGGGCATCAGGGTGAAGTAGTTGTCACTCTCGACGGCGGGAAGCAGGCGTTCGCCGTCGCTGTTGCGTACCGGCTGGGCGTGCACGGCGAATGCGGCCGAACGGGCGTTGCGCGGATTGGTGATTACAGCGGTAATTACAGCCTTTCCATCAACTATTTTCATGCTGTCCTTGACTTTGAGAGTAGCTTTGGGCATTGTGTTGACAGCCTGGAAGTTCTTGCGGTCATGTCCGCGCCAGTAGTTGTTCTCGCTTATGAGAGTGCCGTTGTTGTCCTTCAGTCGGAGGTTGATGAAATGGGTGTCGTCAAGACCTTCCGACGGCTTCTCGGGACCGTATACGTCAAAATCCCAAAGGGAATATCCGTAGCCGGAGCCGAGTTCCACTCCCTGCATGCGCACGTAGCGGGCATCGGCTTCGTGGAAAAAGTATTCGGCAATGCCGGGCTCGCCGTTCACTTCGTTGACGACATCGCGCCACCAGTGTCCGTCGCCGCTTACCTGCACCTTGTATTTTTTTGCGTAGGCAGCCTCCCAGTTGAGGCGCACGCCGCCCACTTTCATCTTTTCACCGAGGTCTATGGTAATCCATTCGCCGGGATTCTTTTCGGCAGCCCAGCGGGTGGAGGAGTTGCCGTCGGCTACGTCGCCGGGCTGACCCTCTTTGGTCGATGAGGCGGTGACGGTCTTGCCGAGAGATATTGTATCGCGGTCGGTGTTGAAATCGAGGGTGAAGGCGTCGGTCACCTTGTTGGGCGCAGAGTTGAGTTTTCCTGACTTGGTGTATCGCTTTACCTCCTTGCCGTCGAGATTGTACACGCGGGCTTCGGCTGTGAGGTCATAGCGCCCGTCGGCAGTAGTGTTTGCAACGCGGATTGCATTGCTGACGGGGTTCCAGTAGATGTGCACCGGTTCGCACGCCGACTTGCATCCCCAGTAGGCTCCGGTCGGGTCGAAGTAGTAGTCGTAGGTCTGCCATACCATCGAGGGGTATGCCGACTGGCTCATCCATGTCATTATACCGGAAGCATCGTCCCATATATGGTCGATCCAGCCCTCATACATTGCCTTGTTTGACTCGTAGTTGAGAAGCTGCCCTTTCTTGCAGAAGTCGGCGGCATCGGCGGGTGCTCCCCAGTTTTCGGTGAGCATTCTGACATAGCCGTCGGGGTCGGCGTTGAAAGCGTTCTGTCCGAAATAGTGTTTGTTCCACATCTCGTCGATGGGCCAGAGATGGTCTTCGGGCATGAATTTCACGAGACTGGTATACGTGGGCACTACGGCTGTACCGATTTCGGTGCGGAATCCCCAGCTGCCATAGCCGTCGCTGCCGGCGTAGCTGTTGGGATAGGGGGTGAAGTAGTGGCGCGGGTCGAAAGCTCCCCAAGAACCACTGCCGCTCAGCCCTTCGGCATTCGAGCGCGGCTGGTACATGCGGTCGCCGCCGTCAAAATACGCTATGTCGGTGGCCATCCAGTCGTCGATAGGCTGCTGCGGATGTGCTTCGTTGTCGCCGCACCACACGGCGATGGCAGCGTGGTTGCGTAGCCGTTTTATCTTCTCCATGACGTTGTTGTTGAACGTGTTGAGGTCGTACGGCACATTAGGATTGGAGTTAATCCAGAAATCATCCCATACCATGATACCGTTGCGGTCGCATGCGTCATAGAACTCTTCGTCGGTGACGGAGCCGAGCCAGTTGCGTATCATATTGAAGTTCATCTCCTTGTGGAGCGCTATGCGTGTGTCGTAGTCCTCCTGACCGCGAGCACGGAGCATATATTCGCTCATGCCCCAGTTGCCACCTTTCACAAATACGGGAGTATCGTTGATTTTGATGTGGAGCACTCCGTCGTTTTTGTCGTAGGAATATTTGCGTATACCGAATGTCACCTCCTGTTCCTGACTTGGCTCGCCGTCGGAGAGAACTTCAATACGACATGTGTAAAGGTTGGGCTCGCCGTAGCCGTTTGGCCACCATAGGCGGGGATTTTTAATCGTGAGCTGCGGGTAATAGCGCTTGTCGAACTCGACGACAGATGTGTAGCCCGGTTCCACTTCGACATCTTTTTCAAAAGTGATGTCGCCGGGAGTGATTGTGCCCCTGACGGTAAATCTTTTTTTCTCCTTGCCGGAGTTTTTCACGCCGGTTTCCACGGTCAGCTCGGCGCGGTCGTGCGAGGGCGTGAGCTTGGCGGTGCGTATCCACGGGTCGACGATTGTGGCGTCACCCGAATCGGAAATCCAGACCTTGTCAGTCAGACCGCTGTTGAGGCCGGGCACGTATGGCATCCAGTCCCATCCGGCCGATGAGAGGTAATTGGGGCTTCCCTGATTGGCAAGAGGTTGTTGGGGTATGTCGACAACCACGACGAGAGTGTTGTCGCCGTCGCGTAGGGCAATGTCGGTTACGTCGAAACGTCCGCGATGCATGCACCCGTCGAGCACGCCGAGCTGTCGCCCGTTGAGATAAACGGTGCCGCGGCGGTTTATACCGTCAAAATTAAGCCAAAGACGATTGCCGCTCAGTTCGCCGGGTATGCGGAAGTTGGTGCGGTAGGCCATCGAACGGTCATATTTCTTTCGGTCGACACAATGGATATTGTCACCGAAATTCGGATCTTTTTCCATTCCGGCAACAACGAATGAATTGAAAGCTGTGCCCGGAACGACGGCGTCGACCCACCCGGTCGCATCATATCCGTTCTTCGTAATTTCATCAATCCTGACCTCATCGGCCGGGCATATTTTCCACTGCGTTGCTGGCGAGTGGAGATATTCCGTAGCCGAATAGGCAGTGAAGCCACCCGGAAGCAGCATAAGAGAGAAAGCAATTTTCAAAGCTTTATTCATGGCAGATACTTTATTTGTTAATATGCTTGGTTTGTCAAAATCGGTAATATTTGTGATTAATAATAAACAAGATTACCGTTATGACAAAATTACTTCAAAAAAAGCCACAAAACAATCAACAAAAAAAGCAAATTGTGGAAAGAATTGCCTATCCTCACCCCTCCTGCCGAAAATCTTTCATAAATTGCCCCATTTCAGCACTCAACTCCCGGATGAAAAATCAGTCTATAAGTTGCATTTCCGGATTATATTCGTAATTTTGTACGTGAACGTTATCTTCATATTGAACGACTTGAGTATCAACCATAATGAATATGAACAAACTTTTAACAATCTTCTTTGCCATCGTTGTGACTATCTTCTCAGTTTCAACTTTACATGCGGAAAATGTTGAGGTTGTTATACCCACATCTAAAGACACGAATTATGCTTTGTATCCTGTATCTACAGGAGTGTTTCTTCGCCTTGACACAAGAGATGGAACGATTATGGGTGTCGTGCCGACTAATCCTGAAAAAAGCAGAATACTTAACTCATTTCCGCTCGCTTCTGATAACAAAACAGGCCGATTTGAATTGTATCCCACCGATAGTAGCTGGGAATGGATTCTATTCGATACAACCATCGGTGATATCTGGCTTTTAAGATGGAGTGCCAAGGACGATATATTGACAAAGATAGATATCAAGAAATGAAAACCACCAGCGCACGAAATACCTTATTTCACCACCATTAACAAATTTACATTTATATATAAATATGAATATTTTTGAAGAGCTAAAAAAATACGCTCTATCATACAACCAATTTTATCATATGGATGAGTGTCGCGATGAAAAACAACGCGAAGCTATCTGTATTGATAGCGGTTATCACCTTATTTTGGCTCCGGCTGGTTGCGGTAAAACAGATATTCTCGCGGAACGAGTTCATCGAGCAATCTGTAATGGCACGGACGTAAAAGATATGCTTTGCCTGACTTTTACCAATAGAGCATCGCGTGGAATGCGCACTCGAATAAATAAGGTTGTGGGAGAACGGGCTAAAGAACTATTCATAGGCAATACGCATCGCTTTTGTTCCAAATTCGTTTTTGAAAATAACCTGATAAGCCAATCAAGTGCGATAATGGACGAAGACGATGTACTTTCTGTTATTAACAATATTTCTTCCTATGTAATGGAAGATGAAGAAGATGTTGCAGATGTCGCTTCTTTAGATTATTTGATACATAAGCGTTACACCGCTGTTATTCAGGTGCAGCATCTCATGTGTCAATATCGATTAGGACACCCCCAATCGATAGTCTTATCTAAACAATCTGATTTTGCAGACAATGAACGTACAACACAGTTCTTCTCTCCTGAGATGTTTGCTACTCTATGTCATGAAGCGGGGATGCCAGTATCTATTGCTTCACTTCTTATTATTTATGATAATTCGGCCTTCTATCTAAACTCAAAAGATTTTAGATATTCTCATGATTTAGTAAAATTACTCTATGTTGCCAAGTTATATGAAATATATAAGGAGGCCGAAAATGTTATTGATTTCGATGACCTTTTAATTTTGACATATGAATATGCACGTCATAATCCAGAATCTATACATAAATATAAATGGATCCAAATCGACGAAGTTCAAGACTTAAACCCATTGCAATTCGCAATTGTTGATGCATTTACGGCTGAAGATAATGTCACAATTTATCTAGGAGACGAGCAACAAGCGATATTTTCATTTATCGGTGCCAAACTTGACACTCTCGATTGGCTAAAAAATCGATGTGGCGTAAATCTACATCATCTAAATAAATGTTATCGCTCGCCCAAGTATCTAATAGATGTGTTCAATGATTATGCAAATCTTGAACTTGATACCGACCCCGACTTCCTCCCGGAACCCAACAACTTTGATGAACCAAATGCTAAAGATTTATATTTACATTATACTCATAGTAATGTGACTGCTCCATATTCTGTAGTTGATATAGTCAATTCTTTTCCTGATGGGCGAACAGCAATCCTTGTTAATTCTAATGCTTATGCTAATAATGTTTCTAAGGCTTTGGAAGAGGCTCAAATGCCCCATTTCAAGATTTCAGGGACAGACCTATTCTCATTGAGGGAAATTAAATTTCTGTTTTCTCATCTTAATGTTGTTAATTTTGAAATCAACTTTCTCGCTTGGGCGCGTATCTTCTCGATATTGAAAATTATCCCAAAATACGCAGAAGCGCGGAAATTTATTTCTACATTGAAGAACACTGGTATCTGTCCTTCTGACTTCATTTTATATCCCAATTCATCGTATTTATTACAATATCTACAATATTATCGTAGTCAGCCAGTAGTAATTTTTGATACCGAAACTACGGGCCTTGACGTCTTTTCTAATGATATAGTTCAGATTGCCGCCAATAAATACGTAAATGGCAAACATACTGGGCAACTAAATATTCTCTTGCATACAGATCAAGGGATACCTGCAATGCTTGGTAAATTAGTTAATCCTCTTGTTGACGAATATGCGAGAAATCCACATCTTAGACGCAATGACGGTTTGCAACAATTTGTAGACTTCGCAAAGGGATGTATTCTAATCGGTCATAACGTTCAATATGATTATAATATCTTATTGAATAACTGCGAACGCGATTTGCCTAATGTTAACATCTCTAAAGAGTTCCCTATCATCTTTGACACACTAAAACTCGCTCGGCTTGTTTGTCCGAACTTCCGCTCTTATAAGCTCAAGGATCTTATTAGTATTTTAGGGTTGCAAGGTGAAAACTCACACCTTGCCAATGATGATATTATCGCCACTTATTCTTTAGCAGAATATTGCTATGATAAAGCCAATATTCTAAAATCATCTATCGAACACTTCCTTTTCAATAATTCTGTAATCGCCGAATTATTAAGAGATAAATATGGCTCAATTTATTCTGAGGCAAAATCAAATCAATACACACGCTATTTCGAAGAAAAATGTGCAGTAGTTCGCGAATTAGAAAAAGTATATACATATTACACATCTCGTAAAATTATCCCCATAGTTCCTAAATTTCCATATATCTGTGATTTTCTTGATAGGCAAGTGATTGATGCTGCTTCCGAACCATCATTATATGAACAGCTAAGCAAGCATATTATGGATTTAAACACTTATAAAGAAGCCGATCTATGTGATGATGAAAAGAATTCTGTTATCAAGGAGAAAATTTTTGTTGCCACAGTGCATAAAGCTAAGGGGCTCGAATTTGAAAATGTCGTTGTATATGGCGCTATTGATGATGTTTATCCATTCTTTGCAAACAAAAATGATGAATCTGCTTGTAAGGAAGATGCGCGCAAACTTTATGTTGCCATTTCCCGTGCAAAAAAACGCTTGTGCCTATTAGCTTTCAATTTCCGTGAAGGTTTAGGTAGATATGGTAACCATTATAGTTTCCCTGCATCTCTCTCTCCATTCTTAAATAAAATTCTCCATCGTCATAAATTCTTCACGGTTAATGAAGATAATGATGGGTGATGATTTTCAACATCGTCACCACGCTTTCGTGAACGGATCCTAGGATCTCTGCCGTTTGGTTTCTCATCGCTTTAAGCCTTTCTAAGAAAGAATCATTTAACTCATACTAAGATGGGGCAGTTAATAATTACACAGCCCCATTACTCTTTTATACGATATTCTTTGAGATAAACTTGGCAAGCATAAAAAGATTTAAGAGCCCTCATAATAGCCCAGCAAATTGCGGGGTATTACGATTATATTTTTTTCTGGTAGCGGAATACTGTTGGTGAGATATTTATTTGTCGGATATTGGGCTACGATACTCCGTTGGGGTATTCTTTGAGGTAGGCTTCGCAGGCTTCGCATAGTTCGTCGTACCATTCTTTGCCGAAGCGGGCTGTCAGGGGGCCTTCGAGGAACTGGTAGAGGCGCAGGCCGAGTTTGCGGCCGAGGGTTTCGGCCGGGCGGCATATCTTCCAGCGGTGGTAGTTTACGGCTATGAAGTCGGGGTATTCAGTCAGGCGGAGAGGGTAAAGGTGGCATGACGCGGGTTTGAGGAAGTCGATGCGTCCTTCGCGGCACGCTTTCTCTATCGCGCAAAGGCATTTGCCGCCGGGTCCGTAGCATGTGAACGCGCAGTTGCGGCCGTCGACAATTGTTGTCACGAGGTCGCCCTCCTCGTCGGTGTACGCTACTCCGTTTTCCTCCACTTCGCGCAGTCCGGCGGGTATCATGTCGTCTTTAATCTGAGGCAGAACTTCCTCGATGCGTTTCACCTCTTCGGGCGTGACGGGTGCGCCGGCATCACCCTCTATGCAGCACTGACCGAGACATGCGTCAAGGTCGCAGCAAAAGAATTGTTCGGCAAGGTCGAGCGAGACCAGTACATTTTGTATCTGTAACATAACTTTTTCTTCGTCCATGATTGATGTGAATGTCATGCCGCAGTCCACCAACCGTCAAATACCTTTGCGTTGCCTGCGTGCGAATCCATTGCAAATTTCGTCAGAAATCCCTGTATTTGCAAAAATTTCCCCACGAATTGTATCAATGACAGGATTATTGCAACTTAAGTCTCATTTCGGGTGTGATGGCGTCTATCATCTTCTGAGGTACACCGCATTCCGAAGCTATAACCGGCCATCTTGATGCAGTCTCACATATTTGTCCGATTATTTCAGATGCATCTTTGATGTTGTTTCGTTGCGCAAATACAAGAATATCGTTTCCGGTAATGTTGTCAAATTTTCCGTTTATCGACATTTGATGCTGTGATGTCCATCCGCCGGAGGGATTATAGGCAAATCCCATATCGTAGGCAGGAGAAAGACGCCATTTGCCGTCCCTGTCCATCAGGAAAGATATGTTTTTTGTATGGTCATCCTGATTCCTTACAACGATATTGAATACCATTCGCCTGAACATCTCCTGTGCCTGTGAATATGGCAGTCGTAATGCTCTCATCACATTGAACGCCTGCTCGTAGGAATACGCTCTCGGCAGTCGGTAATCATAATGGGCGATGCCGCACAATGTCTGCATGTGTATTTTGCCTTCTTCATTACGGTCGAATCGTTTGGTTAGAAAATGGGCGCGTCCGTTTTCCTCTATAAGCGAACATTCCGACATTTCTATGCCGCACTCTCTGACAAGACGGAAAAAGGAATATTCCAGCCGCCCGAAATTCTGTGTCTCACGAAAGCCGGCATCTCCTGTTACTCCATCGAGTTTTATCAGATAATAGTCGAATCCCGGAGGCGCGTCTATTTGCCCCGAACGTACTTCTCCGGTGTTTTTATTATAAGCAATGATTGCCTTTGCCCTTTGGCCTCCTGCCGATGTGCCAAGTCTTACAATTTCGGCGATAGCCGCTTTCTTATCCTCGTCCAGATTTACTCCGAAATCAGCTTTTTCAGCAAGAGCCTCGCTTGCGACTTCGACAAGGGAGTCGATTTCGATATTCACGTCCGGGCGGTAAGGGGTATCCATTGCCGGTTCAAATTCCATCGCACCCATACAGCGTTTGCCGAGAAAGCATAAAGTTTCGACGGCATTTCCGCTTTGTCGTCCTGTCAGGGCAAGCCAACGGTCAAAAAGGGCACGTCCGTAGGTGTCCGGCAGTGAATCGGCCAGCATACCGGGCAGCCCTTTGAATGTCTCTTTGCCTATGTCGGAGAATGAATATACTCTACCGGCTCTGACCGGCATAAGTAATGGAGATGGCTCTATCCCTTTGCCAATAAAACTGTCGGCATATTCAAATTGTCCTATATTCCTGCGGTTGTCCCAACGCAATGCTCCCATCGGCATTCCGTAAAGGTTCACCCTTGCTATGTCTACCATTCTGATTCCTCCTTATTGTCGGTCTTGTTATCGGATACTGCTTTTAAGGCTCTTTTCCGTTCTTTCTTTTTGGTCTCTTGTACAATCCTGTAATATTCATTTGGACTTAACTCTTCATCCTCAAGCATGGGATTGAATATGTCGAGAAGTCCCAATATTCTGATAATTCGGATAAAAGAGTCAAATGAGCCGATTTCTCCATGCTCAATTTTCTTTATAGTGGAGAGGGATACCTGTGCATCTTCTCCCAGTTTTTGCTGGGTATAGTTCTGCCTTAGCCTCATGTGTCGTAGTTTTTTTCCTATTTTTTGAGCTATGACAGTATCCGGGAGCATATAAATATTTTCATTCATGGTTTAAAATTAAACTGTTATAGCGCAAATATAGTGATAATAGTTTAATTTAAAACCATTATCGCTGTATTTTTTTTCAAAGCAACAATGAGGATGATATCATCGGTTATCTCTTTATGAGATATCTGATGAAGAGGTAGCCTACGAGGATTTGGAGCAACATGTCCGGTAGGCCTATGCGGAAATCCTGTATGGCGAGATAGAAATCACCTTTTATTGCCCGTTCACCCAATGTGCCGGCAATCTGATAGAGCAGTACGGTAGCAAATCGGCAGCCATGTCACTCCTCCCTGCGGCATGAGATGGAAAAGTTGCGGAAGTATGATATTGCCGGCGATGAATAACGCGGCCGTCAGATACGTTTTTATTTCTGCATAATTCAATGAGTAAAGCCGTATGGTTGATGTCTGCATGGTTATAATTGATGTAGATTGTGTATTGTGTTTCATTTTGGTTATATTATGATTTGGAAGGTATAGTCACCGGATAGTAAAGCCGGTTGCATAGTATTAGCGGAACATGACGGTGGTCACTCCGATAAGCCTGTCATAGCGTTCGCCGCGACGTCGGGTGTACACTTTGACAAGATATTCGTTGCGGGTCTGGTAGAAATCGCCCTCTATGGCTGATGTCGAGGCGGCGCTGTTGCTGCTTCCTGCATCGACTGTGAGATACTGGTAGTTGTAGGCACCCTGTTTGAGAAGGAGCGTCTTTTCATACCGTCCGGTAGCACGGTTGTAGGTCATAAGCGACTGCGGGTCGAAACGGCGTGATGTGAAATCACCGTCGAGAAATATATATTTACCCGGCAGTTCCGGAGCGTCGAGCGTGAAATGTGTCACCACGTAGTCAGCCTCCGTATCGGAATTTGATGAGTTGTATTCGCGTACGAAGAAGCGTCCGCTTTGTGTCTGGTCGTAGATGTATTTGTCGGCCGAACGGGGATAGTCGGTAGTCAGAGTGGCGTGATAATACGGGTCGTAATAGTCCACGCTCTCTACATTCATGCCGGGATAGGTGGTCGATACCGTCTCCATGCGGCGGTATTCGTTGCCGGCGGGGAAGATAAGCGGGCGCAGATGTTCGTAATATGCGGTCTTTCCTGAAACGCGCAGCGGCTGCCGTACCATGACCTCATTGTCAAGTCGTCCGTTCTGGCTCACGTATACCATCATGTCGTTGAACACATCCTCGACTTTTGCATTTGTGGCGTCGACAGTCACCGATACCTGCTGGTGTGCGTCATTGTAGTCTATGTCGGTCACGCCGAGCACGTCGGCTGTTACCGTTGCCGTAGATTCCGAAACCATAAACCGTGCCTGTAGCAGCGTCGTATCCGGGTCGTCGTCGCGGTAGACGCGCAGAAGATAGTTGCCCGATACCTTAAACCTGAACCGGTCGTTGGGAAGCGTTATGCGGTAGTTGACATAATGGGTGGCCGCAAGTTGTGAGTATTCGTAATCGTCGACATTCCCGAAATTGAATCCGTCGAGAAATTCCGACTCGACGAGCGACGACTGTGTCCAGTTGGCATTGCAATGCATCAGCGAGTAGCGCAGATACGAATTGCTTTCAGTGATTTCGTCAAATGAAATTGTCAGCTCGTCGCCGGAGTCCAACATCAGTACCGGAGGTGCCATGTAATTGTCGTTGACACTGATGCGGAGGGTATGGAACGAATCGTCAAAAATCCCGGTCATGGTATCTTCCGCCCATGCCGATACAGCCGCCAACAGGAATAATATGACTGTCTGACCTCTTACCATTGTATAGGCGTGATGCCGTGGGCCTGAAGATATTCGTTCGCACGCGAAAAATGTCGGTTGCCGAAAAATCCGCGGTGAGCCGAGAGGGGAGAGGGGTGTACGGATGTCAGTACCAGATGCTTGCTGCGGTCGATGAGTTTCCCTTTATTTATAGCGTAGCTTCCCCAAAGCAGAAACACTAAATGCTCCCTGTTGGCTGACAAGGCGGCGATTGCGGCATCGGTAAGCGTCTCCCACCCGCGTGAAGCATGCGATGCGGCGCGTCCCTGCTCTACGGTAAGCACCGAGTTGAGCATGAATACACCTTGCCGCGCCCAGCGTGACAGGTCGCCGTCTGACGGCGCTGCGGCTCCGGTGTCGGAGGATACCTCTTTGAAGATATTTATGAGCGAAGGAGGATAGGGAACGCCCGGATTTACCGAAAAGCACAATCCGTTGGCCTGTCCCGGCCCGTGGTACGGGTCCTGACCGAGAATGACGACCTTCACCTTGTCAAAAGGACATGCATCAAATGCCGCGAATATTTTTGACGCGGGGGGATACACCGTTGTGGTGGCGTATTGAGCCCTCACAAAGTCGGTGAGAGTCTTGAAATATGGCATTTCCCATTGCTCGGCAAGTGCCTTGTGCCAGCTTTCCTCTATTCTTACATTCATAAAATTGCCGTGTTTATATTAAATCGTAGTCGCGTGAGTCGCAAAAAACGTACGATTGATTTGCAAAAATACAAATAAACGATTAATTTTGCATAACGCAAAGCGCAAATTCCGCGAATAAAACGGTCAGCAGAAATTTGCGAAGCATTATGTCTCCGTAGTTCAATGGATAGAATATTGGATTCCGGTTCCAACGATTGGGGTTCGACTCCCCACGGGGATACAAATTTTTGAGCCGACTTCAAAGAGTTGGCTCTTTTACTATCTGCAATATCTTAAACAAACCATATCATGAAAATACGCTGTATGTCCATGCTGCTCGCAGCCGCAATCGGCATACCCTCGGTATCTGGTGTATCACGGCCTCTTGAATCTGCCGATGTGTCTGCAAATATCCCGGGAGAGAATATCTCCCCTCGTTTTTCATCCTCCGACGGCTCATTTATGCTTGATGGCAAGCCGTTCGTCATAAAGGCTGCGGAACTGCATTATCCGCGTATTCCGAAAGAATATTGGGAACACCGTATACAGATGTGCAAGGCTCTCGGCATGAATACTATCTGCCTGTACGTGTTCTGGAATTCCCATGAACCGGAAATGGATAAATTTGACTTTTCAGGACAGAACAATCTGCGCGAGTTCGTGGAACTTTGTTCCGCCAATGGCATGAAAGTAATCCTGCGCCCCGGTCCATACGTGTGCGCCGAGTGGGAAATGGGCGGCCTCCCTTGGTGGCTTCTTAAGAAGAAGGATATACGGCTTCGCGAGCAGGACCCGTTTTTCCTTGAGAGAGTCGATAAGTTTCAGAAAAAAGTCGCTGAACAGGTAGGCGACCTTACTATCGCCGACGGCGGACCGATAATCATGATACAGGTCGAAAACGAATATGGCTCATACGGCAAGGATAAGCCATACGTCTCCGCAATCCGTGATATGCTGCGTGATAATTTCGGTGATGACGTGACTCTGTTTCAGTGTGACTGGTCATCCAATTTCCTTGACAATGGCCTTGACGATCTGCTATGGACAATCAATTTCGGGACAGGTGCCAACATCGACCAGCAGTTCGCTCCGCTTAAGGAAGTGCGTCCCGACAGCCCGCTTATGTGTTCCGAGTTCTGGAGCGGCTGGTTCGACAAATGGGGTGCCAACCATGAGACTCGTCCGGCTGCCGACATGATAGCGGGCATAGACGAGATGTTGTCAAAGAATATTTCATTCAGTCTGTATATGACTCACGGCGGCACCAACTGGGGGCATTGGGCGGGAGCCAATTCTCCCGGCTTCGCTCCCGATGTGACATCCTACGATTATGACGCGCCGATAAGCGAATCCGGCGCTCCAACCCCAAAGTATTGGGCGCTACGCGAGACGTTGTCGAAATATACCGGAGGAGATAAACTTCCCAAAGTACCCGCGCCGATACCGGTAACAGCAGTACCGGAATTTTTATTTACTGAGGTTGCACCTCTCGTCGACAACCTCCCTGCACCGCGACATGATGTCGATATAAAGACTATGGAGGAATATGATCAGGGATTCGGCTCGATACTCTACCGCACTACGTTGCCCGAGTTGTCGTCGCCCGCACTCCTTACAGTGGACGAGCCGCATGATTTCGCTCAGATATTTGTCAACGGCAAGTATGTCGGCAAACTTGACCGCCGTAACGGAGAGAAAGAACTTATGCTTCCGGCATGCGGAAAGGGTGCCACGCTCGACATTCTCGTCGAGGCGATGGGACGTATAAATTTCGGCCGCGCCATAAAGGATTTCAAAGGCATAACCGGCAATGTGACTCTTACTGTCGAAAATGACGGTTACAAATGGGTGAGCGACTTGAAGAACTGGCAGGTATTCAATATCAATGATGCCTATGACACTTACAGCTCGATGTCGTTCCGGCCTGTTTCCGAAGTCGGTAAAACCGATGGCAGGTATCCGATAGGCGTCTATCGCGGCCGTTTCAGCCTGAAGAAACCGGCCGATACGTTTCTTAACTTCGAGACGTGGGGAAAAGGACTTGTTTACGTCAATGGCCATCCTATGGGGCGTATCTGGGAAATCGGCCCGCAGCAGACTCTCTACATGCCCGGTTGCTGGCTTAAGAAGGGGGAGAATGAAATCCTCGTTTTTGATGTAGTCGGACCGCGCGAGGTTGTCTGCGAAGGGCTTAAAGAACCAAAACTTGACCAGTTGCTTGTCAAGAAACGTCAGACTCATCGCGAGGAAGGCGAATGTCTTGACGTGTCGGAAGAAAGAGCTGCGTTTACCGGCTCATTCCATCCCGGCAACGGCTGGCAGGAAGTCAGGTTTACCCCCGTACGCGGTCGCTATGTCTGTATAGAGGCTGTCGATGCCATTGACGGCAGTGACATTGCCGCAATAGCCGAGATGTACCTTCTTGATGAAAATGGCGAACGGCTGTCTCGCGAACCGTGGACGGTAATGTACGCCGACAGTGAGGATACAAATGCCACCAACCGCTCGGCAGACAAGACCTTCGACCTACAGGAATCCACCTACTGGCAGACGGAAGCCGGTATGCCGTTCCCGCACTCAATCGTAATTGACTTGGGCACTTCCCGCAATATATCCGGATTCAGCTGCTTGCCACGTATGGAAGCCGAAGTCCCCGGCGCCATAAAAGACTTCAGAATCTATGTAAAGGATACCCCCTTCGTATTCTGACAAAAAAATATTGTTTTGGCTGAGGCTGTTGCACAACTGCGAAATTTCGGCTAACAAAGTATGGACGCACGGTCTGTGCGCCCGATAATGCGCTGATAACCAATGCTCGCTTCCCGTACGCAAGACCGTGCGTCCCTACTATTGGAAGTTTTGCAACATCCTCAAGGTTTAGTTTTGCCACAGCCTCCTACTCGAGCCTTCGCTTTATGGATTCCAACGTACTTGGAGAAGAATCCCCTCGTGACATGATAAACTCCCCATACCAACGGCATTCTCCCTTTCCGCCATGCCCGCCATGCAAATAACGGCACGCGTAAATATCCTGTTGTCCCGTAAGCTAACCGGATATATGCCCCCTCTGCCATGGCTATACGCGGATTGTCAATTGGCCGGTAGCCGGTTGAAAGTCCCGCATGCTCCACAATCGTAACCGGGAAAAATCGGCATTTAAGTCCTGCACGCCGGCAGTCAAGTATGAATAATGCGTCCTCGGCTGCCGCAAGCGGGGCTGCGACACCAAAGTTCGGGTCAAAGCGTATATTTTGGATAGATTTGCTTCGTGCAGCGATATCGTAAGTCGCCACACTGTATCCTTTCGGCATCTTTTCTGAGAAATCTGTTTCCTTATCAGGATAATATACCGGTTCTCCGGAATGGCGGAAGGTTGCGATGTCGATTTCCGGATGTGAATCGAGGCTATTGATAACAGCTACAAGCCCTTCCGTGGTATAGTTTAAATCATTATCGGCAAAAAGGCAATATGGAGCCCTGAGCAATTCGATTCCGGCATTATGATTGTTGCTGGAGCCTGTGGTGGGTATTTCATGTATCTCCACATCGTCCCGCATAAGTTCCGCAGGAATATCACCTCCGGCTGTAGTCTGCCACGTGACTATATATTTCACGCCGCTGACAGCCGGCAGCGTCATTTCCGCCACCCGTCTTAATCCGTCATCGCCATGAGTCGCGATAAGCACGTCGAGTATCCGGTCTGTAGTGTTCACTGTAGTCATAATGATTTTGATTTCCAGAAATCAATAAAACGTTTCGCCACAACATCCACGTCGTTATGTTTTATTGCAAATTCACGGCTTTTTATCCCTCTGTCAATCAGACTGCGTGGGTTCAGTACGGCTTCTTCGATGGAACGGAACAGGGCTTCATCGTCATCGGGTACGGCATTGATGATAGGACGGTTGTCATATTCGCCTATAAAGTCATAGTATTCAGGTTCGCCGCCGCTTACTACGACTTTTCCCATCGCCATGGCCAGCAGTGCGTTGGTCGCGGGAGTATAGGAATAGAGCTGGTCAAGCACAATATCGGCGTCACGCAGACGCTTCACATACTCAGCGTAAGGTATATTCTCGACAACATTAAGTGTGCATAAATCGGGATGGGCGTCCACTACGCGACGTGCTGCTTCATACAGCCTGTCAGTGCCCTTTTCAAGAATACGGGCGGCATGTCGGCCGAGAAACAGATTTATCTTGCCCCGTGAAGAGTTTATCCCCGAATAATCTATCGATTTTGTATCTATAGGTATCCCGCCGTATGCGAGTCTGTCATCGGATACGATTGAGCGGCATACCTCATTATATTCATACAATGCAGTGACCGCACCCGCCGAGCGTTCATATATATGGTAGCACAGCTCTGACAGTTCCGGCAGAAGCCATTCCGCAATTTCTGCCTGATTGGCAATCGCGTATGCCGTTGGCTCCCCGTATACTTCCCATTCGCTATATTTAAGCGGCGGATTTTTGCCCGTACATGTGCCTACATAGTGCGAATCACTCCCGAGTACGCTTACGAATACTCTCCGGTTGTGTCTCAGAACAAAGTCAAATATGGCACGCAGCCTTTTGGGACGCAATGTAGCAAAACATGTCCCGTTGACCGACACTACGTCATAGCCCGAAAAGCGTTTGGCGAGCATACTTTTGATTTTCAGCCACAGCATTATTCCTCCGGCTTTCCCCGGAAGCGGCCGCGACAGGTCGATGTCGCGCTCGGTATTCATCCACGTTGTTCCGTCCGATGCCACGGTCACATCGTGCCCCATGCGCCGCAGCCCTTGCGCGAGGCAATTGTGGAAATTGCTCGCGTCGCCCAATAGCAGTATTTTTAAGGGCTTATTGTCATTTGGGCAATATTTATTCTCAGATAGTCCCGACATAATGCAAAAATAAGCAAAATTCATGAGAAACCTATATTGCATTCCCATGAATTTTGCTATATCTGGGGAGGAAAGATTCCAATAAGAAGTGCAATGGTAATACTCCTCACTCTCCCTCAGGGGAAGACCTCAAGCCGGAGGAGTGATCCGACAATAACTGCATCCGTTGACTATTTCTTTATATCGAAACCGCGCTCTTTCAATGTTTCGAGCATCTCATATCCCAGCGCTTCGGTATAATACGACAGAATATGTCTGAGCCAGTCGTTGTCCGACGTACCTCCTGCACGGGTGGCATTGTACTGCTTTATTTCCGCATCATACACCTTTAGCTCGGGAAGCATGTCGTCTTTGCGGTATCCGTTATGGTGTATTAGAAGCGAAGTCGGCATTTTAGGCTTCATGTCGGGCATCTCGCGCGGCACGCCCAGCGACAGGCCGCATACCACGAACACTCCCTCCGGCAATCCGAGCGTTTCTGCCACCGCTCTTGGATTGGCCGTGCGTGCATATCCTATGCAGCAGCAGCCGAGTCCAACCGAGTCGGCTGCTGCCACGGCGCTCATCATCGCCAGCGACGCGTCGACTATGCCAACTATGACACCGTCCATCGTATTGCGGAATGGCGGCATCCCGACCCCTTCACTTGCGGCAAACGAGCCTATACGGTTGTAGTCTATACAGAATGCCATGAACCTGTTGCAGGTCTTGATTTGTTTCTGTCCGATTATCTCATAGAGTTTTTCTTTGATTGTCTGGTCGTCTACATCTATGACCGTGAACTGTTGGCCGTTGTAGCTTGTAGGAGTATTCCGTATCGCTTCGTAGATGAAATCGAGCTGTTCCTGAGTGATTGCCTCGCGCTCGAAACGCCTTATCGAACGACGGGTCAGCAATGTATCCTTTACTGATTTGCTTTCCATAACACAATATTAAACGTTATTATATCTCTATAACGATAAAAATACTATCTTTGTTGCATGAAAGCAATCGAACGACAACAGTGGGAGAGCCGTACCGAGCTGCTCCTCGGAGCCGAAGCCGTGGAGCGCCTTGCCCGCGTCCGTGTCATAATATTCGGCATGGGGGGCGTAGGGAGCTGGGTAGCCGAGACTCTTGTGCGTACCGGCGTATATCATCTCGATATTGTCGACTTTGACAATGTCGCACCGTCGAATATAAACCGCCAGCTGCCGGCACTGTCCTCCACTGTCGGACAATCCAAAGTCGAGGTAATGAAGCAACGTCTTCTGTCAATAAATCCGCAGGCATCTGTCACGGCCTACAACATGCTCTACACTCCGGAAACGGCCGACTTATTTGACCTCAGCACCTACGACTACGTCATAGATGCAATCGACTCCCTGCGCGATAAAGTACTGCTGATACAGCGTGCCACATCATCCCGTTGCCGGTTCTTCTCGTCGATGGGCGCAGCACTCAAGACCGATCCGACACGCATACGCGTCGATGAATTTTGGAAGGCCAGAGGCTGCCGCCTCGCAGCCGCTTTGCGCACCCGCTTCAAACGCTCAGGCGAGCTTCCACGCCGTAAATTCAAGGTAGTTTATTCCGATGAAATAGTCGAGAACCGAGGCGAGAATCACGACACCTATTCCACCGACAAAATATCCAAGCCTACGGTCAACGGTTCGCTCATGCAGGTGACAGCCACTTTCGGCATAGTCCTCGCGTCACTTGTCATCAACCACTGCGCCGCAGCCTCAGATACCTGAGCCCTTCATCAGCCTCAATCCGAAATTACAGTGCATCTTACACTTCCCATTTAATATCACTTTCCGCGATTTAAAAAAAACGCGGCTGCTATAACACGCTATGAGTCAGCCGTGTAGTAGCCGCGGTTTTTAACCGCGGAAAGTGATATGGGAACTGTAATGTGCACTGCAATTTCGGATTGAGGCGTTTAAATAGCGGAGAGCCGAAGGCTCGGTGGTGTTACTATCCCCGTCCGGAGCGTTAGCGGAGGGCGGGGGGATCGGTAATAAGTGGTGCGAGCCCACGGAGAGGGCGAGAGTGTGATTTCGGCTGCCTTATTTGAATTCTGTGCATAATTACAACCCCGTTTCGCTACCTTCCCAAAAGATGCCTCACCGCCGCTATCGGGTGATAGATTATCATTCGTTTGCCGCTCCACCTCATCACTGTCCCTATACGTTCACGCATGTCTTTACGGTAGCAATGTATCATGCATCTGCGGCATGTCGGTTTCCCGTCCCCGTGTGTACATCGCGACAGCCTCGCGAGAGCGTATGCCAAGAGTTCCGCGCATTCCCCGCAAAGCTCTCCGTCCGATGCATGACGGTGCCCTTGGCAATACATCCGTATCATCGTCTCTACCGTCTTTTTCTCCAGCTCAATCCTCTTGCCCATTGATAATAAAAATAAAAACGGCGCCCCATAAGAATATCCATCTATGGGACGCCGTGATATTATACCGGATGATTATTTACCGAAATAACGTTTGTAAAGACCGGCGAAACCTTGTCCGTGACGGGCTTCATCCTTAGCCATTTCGTGAACGGTATCGTGGATAGCGTCGAGACCCTGCTCTTTTGCATTGCGGGCAATGCGCATCTTGTCGGCATTTGCGCCGGCTTCTGCCTGCATGCGTTTTTCGAGGTTGGTCTTGGTGTCCCATACGCAGTCACCGAGAAGTTCGGCAAATTTTGCTGCGTGTTCAGCTTCCTCGAAAGCATAGCGGCGGAAAGCCTCGGCGATTTCGGGATAGCCTTCACGGTCAGCCTGACGCGACATAGCCAGATACATGCCTACTTCGCCGCATTCGCCGTTGAAGTGTGCGTTAAGGTCCTTTATCATCTCCTCGCCTGTGCCTTTTGCCACACCGATTTCGTGTTCAGTCACGAATGTCAGTTCAGCTTCGGTATCAAGTTCTTTGAATTTGCTTTTGGGTGCGCCGCATACAGGGCATTTTTCGGGAGCTTCAGCTCCTTCGTGTACGTAGCCGCAGACTACGCAGATAAATTTCTTGTGCATGATGTTGTGATAATTAGATAATTATACTTCTTTTTTTGTTGTTTCCCGCATCCGGAATGCTGTGCGCGTCCCTCAGTTGCAGGTACACAAAATTATTAAAAGGCCGATTAATTTGCAAATGATTTTCCATATTTTTTAACCCGTGTTAGTTAATATATATTATCGGGGCAACACACGGTTTACTGACGTCTGTCTTGTACATGGTTCAATCGGCATCTTGTAAAAAAGAGGAGACACCGCCTGATGTCTCCTCTTCGTATGTAAATGGAAAATTCTCTTGATTAGGGGATAAGATTGTGTGCGCGGAACACCTTCTGTATCTTCTCCAATGCCGTAGTCACCTGTTCGTGTGTGTGGGTAGCCATCAGCGAGAATCGTATCAGGGTGTCGTGCGGAGCCACTGCCGGCGATACCACGGGGTTGACGAAAATTCCTTCCTTGAACAGTTCGCTGGTAATGGCGAAAGTCTTGAAGTTGTCGCGTATGTAGAGTGGAATAATCGGAGTCGATGTGTTGCCGATTTCGCAACCCATGTTGCGGAAACCTTCAAGTGCGAAATTGGTCACCTCCCAAAGTTTCTCCTGACGCTCGGGCTCGGTCTGCATAATCTCGAGCGCTTTAAGTGCGGCGGCGGTAGAGGCCGGTGTGATTGACGCTGTAAATATGTATGAGCGTGAATGGTGACGCAGAAAGTTGGTTATCTCTTTGTCGGTAGCGATAAATCCGCCGAGCGATGCGAACGATTTTGAGAATGTGCCCATCACGAGGTCTACATCGTCGGTCACGCCGAAATGGTTGCACGTACCGCGGCCGCCTTCGCCGAACACGCCGATGCCGTGAGCTTCGTCCACCATCACCGATGCGTTGTATTTCTTGGCCAGACGTACTATCTCGGGAAGATTGGCTACATCGCCCTCCATAGAGAATACGCCGTCGGTGACAATAAGTTTCACCTTGTCGGGGTCACACTTCTGGAGCTGTTTCTCGAGCGACTCCATATCGTTGTGCTTGTATTTGAGCGATTGCGAGAACGACAGGCGCCGGCCTTCTATGATTGATGCGTGGTCCTGCTCGTCCCATAATATATAGTCCTCGCGGCCGGTAAGGCATGATACCACGCCGAGATTTACCTCAAAACCGGTGGAGTAGATCATTACATCTTCCTTGCCGATGTATTTGGCAATCGCTGCCTCGAGTTCTTTGTGCAAATCAAGCGTACCGTTGAGGAAAGGCGAACCGGCACATCCGGTTCCGTATTTCTTCGTCGCTTCTATCGCTGCTTCTTTGATGCGGGGGTCGTTGACAAGACCGGTGTAACAGTTGGAACCGAACATCAGCACTTTCTTGCCATTGATTATTACCTCGGGATCCTGCTCGGAGGAGATGGCGCGGAAATATGGATAGATTCCTGCCGCTTTTGCTTTCTGCGGCTCTTGATACTGTGCTAATTTAGCCTGTAATAGCTTCATAGTTTATGTGATAATGATACAATGGTGATAAACTATCTGAATGACTGCTCGTGTCGTTTTCGTCAATTCAGGCTGCAAAGATAACATAAATATGCGAATATTTGACTAATTATTTCGAAAAAATGACCCTCAAATAATATTTTTTATGATTTTTTTAAAACATGCGGAGCAGACAATTAACGTCCGGCCGTCCAAAAAAATGCCCTATAATACTATCCTCTCCACAATCTTATAAATCTTATTCGACTTATAAGACTTATAAGACTTATAAGACTTATCCGACTTATTGGGCTTATTGGGCTTATTCACCTTAACCATTATGTCCCCCATTACTAAAAAATACCGGTTCGGCTAAACTTTTATAATTGGAATGATGTTTAAAAGTCGTGAGTCTTCGTGAATGAGTTATCAACCACTCCGGCTCATACTTAATGATTACTAATCTCCAACTATTGATTGATTATGGATAAGAAAAGCATCAAAGGCACGCAGACCGAGAAAAATCTTCTTGCATCTTTTGCAGGCGAGAGTCAGGCTCGCAGCCGCTATACTCTCTTCGCACAGAAAGCCGTAGAGGAGGGTTACCAACAGATTGCCTCCGTATTTCTCGAGACTGCCGGACAGGAGCTGAGCCATGCGCAGCAGTTCTTCGCCAAACTCGAAGGCGGCATGGTTGAAATCACCGCAGGCTATCCGGCCGGTGTTGTCGGCGATACTCAGACAAATCTTGCCGAGGCCGCTGCCGGCGAACGTGAGGAATGGAGCGCATTGTATTCTACATTCGCACAGACCGCACAGGATGAGGGTTTCCCCGAAATCGCCACACTCTTCAAAAATGTCGCAAAGGTTGAAATCGAGCACGAAAAACGCTATCTGAAACTTCTTGAACGTCTTTCGTCAGGCACCGAATTCTCACAGGAAGAACCGGTCGAATGGATGTGTCGTAATTGCGGCTTCGTATTCACCGGCAAATCAGCACCAAAGAAATGTCCCGTTTGCGGTAAAGACCAAGGCTGGTTCGAGCGCAAGCAGCAGAACTATTGAAAGTAAAGCATATTGGGCGGCCTTAGGAAAGTCACTCTCTATAAAAATAGCTCATTAAAATAAATATTCGCAAAACCAAAGACAACGGAAGCCATTCCATCAATCGGAACCGGCTTCCGTTGCCTTTTCACATATAATCACCCCAGTATCGGAACATGTAGCATACACTGATATATCGGAAATAATCCACCATCCCGTAGGGCTGCACCCGCGTGCTGTTTGCTTAAGTTGAGTAGACAGGGGATAGGGGCGGGGGCGTCTCGCCCCCGTGGTAACTTTCCGCGGTTTTCAACCGCGGAATATTAAAGCCGAGTTCTGCAACACCCTCGGTGTCATGGTATCTGCCACGCTGTTCTACGACACTGCCTTTCATTACGCAAATAAAAAAAGCTGCGTTTCCGCAGCTTTTTACTATTTTTTCTTTTCGTCGGCAAACCGGTTTGGAAACTCCAGATGCAGCCGTGGCCGTCGCATGGCGCGTATTATCAGGAACGCTCCGAGCACGATGAACGGCACGCTTAGCCATTGTCCCATATTCAGCGTCATCTGCGATTCAAATGCTACCTGGTCATTCTTGACGAACTCGATCAGGAACCGGCATGTGAACAGCACCACGAGGAATACACCGAATATAAGTCCCGGCCGTTCCTCATCATTGCGTTTCCAGTACATCCACATCAGCAGTCCGAACAAAGCAAGATAGCACAGCGCCTCATAGAGTTGCGTCGGGTGGCAGGCCTGTCCCGGAAACTCCGAGCCGCGCAGATAGATGAATCCCCATGGCAAGTCGGTGGGATGACCGTATATCTCCGAGTTAAACAGGTTGCCTATACGTATCAGAGCGCCTACAAGAGCCGTCGGTATGACTATGCGGTCAAAAGTCCATAGCGGGCTTTTCTTCGTGGTGAATATCGAAAACAGGATCACGCATACGATGATACCGATTGCGCCTCCGTGGCTTGCAAGCCCCCCTTCCCATATATATAATATGTGGAGCGGATGCTGGGAATACGTCTCCCACTCGTAGAAAAACACATGCCCTAAGCGCGCACCTATGATGGTGCCGGCGCCTAACCACAGCAGCAGCACACCGAGCCATTTTTCGGGCGCTCCCTCGTGGCGGAACATCTTCTCCACTATCTTGTAGCCGACGAGAAAGCCGATGGCAAACATCAGCCCGTACCATCTCACCTCAAGACTCCCGAGATGAAACAGCACCGGGTCGGCATTCCATGTTATGGCTGCTGTTATCGGATTCATACGAGATGTTTTACCAGTTCCTCACGGTCGCCGTCAAGCAGGTCTATCACCGGGATTTCAATCATCGTGTATGCTCCGGGTGCCTGACGCATCGCGGCTCGGGCGGTGCCTACGAGTATCTGGGCGGTCAGTGCAGGATTGTTGATTGACATGTTGAACTCGAAGCGCTGGTTCTGGGTGCATCCCGATACGCCTTTGCGCACCATGTGTACGCCGTGACCCATATCCTTCACTTCGTCGACCGATGCCACTGCCATCACATGCGTTTCATCCGATGCGAAATAGGGATCGGCCTTTACGGCTGCTGCCACGTCTTCCAGGCGCGCGCCATCCTCAAGTTCCACATACACCATGCGGCGGTGTATGCCTGTTCCGAGGGGTATTGTCATTGACAGCGCGTTCTTTACGCCCGGTTTCGACTTTACGCATACGGTGTGTCCCATCGACATGCCGGGGCCGAAATTGGTATAGGTGATACCCTTGGGTGCGGCAGCCTGCATCAGCGTGCGCACTATCGAGTCGCTTCCCGGGTCCCATCCGGCCGATATTATCGCTACCGTGCCGTTGGCCTTGGCTATGGCGTCAAGATTGCGGCGCAGCTCGGCTATCGAAGTGTGTATGTCGTAAGAGTCGACCGTATTGATACCTTTGGCAAGATATTCAGCCGCATATTTCTCGACTTCGCGTGTAGGGGTGCAGAGTATGGCTACATCAACTTTCCCGAGTTCATCGATGTCGGTTGTTACTTTGTAAGGTGCCAGCTCGGCGGGTGTGTTGGCCGTAGAGCGGCGTACCACGCCGGCTATCTCGAAATCCTGGGCCTCTTTAAGAGCGTCAAGCACATAATGCCCGATGTTGCCATAGCCGACTATGGCTGCTTTGATTTTTGTCATAGTTTATCTGTTTATAATTTTGTTTATTGTAGGGACGCGATTTATCGCGTCCGCGTCATCTTATGTAAGTAACTGTTCAAAATAAATTTAAACAGTTACTTATTTTATCCTTTGACTATGCTTTCGGTGTCGCGGGCTATCATCAGCTCCTCGTCAGTGGGCACCACCACCACTTTCACTCGTGATGCCGGAGTCGAGATGACGGTCTCCGTGCCGCGTGTACGGCTGTTGAGTTCGGTATCGATTTCCACACCCATGAACTTGAGCGGACGGCATACATTCTCGCGTACTCCCGTCTGGTTCTCGCCGACACCGCCGGTGAATACTATGATGTCCACACCGCCCATTTCGGCTGCGTAAGCTCCGATATATTTCACGATGCGCTTTTCATACATCTCGAGAGCTAAGTGCGCACGTTCGTTGCCGGCCTTGTCGGCATTCTCGATGTCGCGCATGTCCGACGACATTTCGGTCACTCCGGCCACGCCGCTCTCCTTGTTGATGATGCGTTGCAGCTCGTCGACAGTGAGATTGTGGCGTTTCATCAGATATGTGAGTGCGCCTGGATCGATGTCACCTACGCGTGTGCCCATCATCAGACCTTCGGTAGGAGTCAGACCCATCGAAGTGTCCACGCTCTTGCCGCCGTCAACGGCTGTGATGGAACCGCCGTTGCCTATGTGGCAGGTGACAATCTTCTGCTTGGCCGGATCTACCCCGAGTATCTCGCATACGCGTCCCGATACATAGCGGTGCGAAGTGCCGTGGAAGCCGTAGCGCCGTACACCGTCCTCGGCATAATATTTGTAGGGCAGGGCGTACATGAACGAGCTTGCGGGCATCGTTTGGTGAAATGCGGTGTCAAAGACGCCTACCTGCTTCACCTCGGGAAGTATCGACGAGATAGCCTCTATACCGGTCACGTTGGCGGGATTGTGCAGCGGTGCTAAGTCGTAGCAGTCCTTTATCTGCTGCATTACCTCGTCGGTGATAAGCACGCTCTTGTTGAACTTCTCGGCGCCGTGTACCACGCGGTGGCCCACTGCGTCAATCTCGTCGAAGCTCTTGATGCAACCCTCTTTGGGGTCGGTGAGCAGATGGAGTATCGCGAGTACCGAAGCCTTGTGGTCGCTTTTGCCGAGCTCGATTATCTCTTTTGACCCGTCGGGGCGTTTGTATTTCAGGAATGTTCCGTCAATTCCCACCTTTTCCACGCCGCCTTCGGCCATAGTGGAGTCATTGTCTGTATCTATCAGCTTGTATTTCACTGAGCTGCTGCCGCAGTTGAGCACGAGTATTTTCATTGTATGCTTGTTTTTATGTTTTGTAGTAATTTATTATTGTACTGGCTGTTATTTGTCCCTCTTAAGACCGATAGCCTGATTGCACGTCATGATTATGGTCTTGTAAATATCCTCGGGATAGCAGCCTCTCGAAAGGTCGTTGACCGGAGCGGCAAGTCCCTGGAGCACCGGACCCACAGCCTCTACATTGCCGAGTCGCTGCACGAGCTTGTATGCTATGTTGCCTACCTCAAGCGACGGGAACACCAATACATTGGCGCGTCCGCTGAGCGGCGAGTTGGGAGCCTTCTTGTTGCATACGCTGGGCACGATTGCAGCATCCGATTGCAGTTCGCCGTCGAGTATGAGGTCGGGATTCATCTCGTGGGCTATACGTGTGGCCTCGATTACCTTGTCTACGCGGTCATGGCGCGCGCTGCCCTTTGTCGAGAAACTGAGTATTGCCACTCTCGGCTCGATGCCTGCGATGTCGCGGGCTGTCTGGGCGGCCGATATTGCTATCTGGGCGAGTTCCGGAGCCGTCGGGTCGGGCACTACCGCACAGTCGGCGAATACCAGTATGCCGTCAGTGCCGTAATTCAGCCCTTCGGGGAGAAGCATCAGGAACGCACCCGATACCACGCTTATGCCCGGCTGCGTTTTTATTACCTGGAATGCGGCGCGGAGCACATTGCCGGTTGTATTCATCGCTCCGGCCACCTGGCCGTCGGCATCGCCCGCCTTCACCATAAGGCAGCCGAGATAAAGAGGATTAGCCGTTGTCAGTCGCGCTTCCTCCTCGGTGATACCCTTCGTCTTGCGGAGCTGGTAAAAGAGGGGAGCGTATTTGTCAATCACCTTCTCGTCGCTTGGATTGACAATCTCAGCCTCCGATATATGGTTCAGGTTCATGTCTTTGGCCAGATGGTGTATCTCTTCGGGGTCACCGATAAGTATTATTTTTGCAATTCCGGCGGCAATGATGCGGTCGGCGGCAGTAAGTGTACGGGGCTCCGTGCCCTCGGGGAGTACTATGCGTTGCGGATTCTCTTTTGCGCAGCGTGTCAGACGGTCAAAAAGTTTCATCGTTTAGTATTTTAATGGTTAAATACTTCATCCCTAAGGAATCACTTCGGTAGGAATGCTTTTCAGTTTTATGTATAATCGTTTGATATGTTATTACAGGCAGTCACATGCCATTATATACAATCACATGTCCTACATACAGTATGGACAATGCGTACAAAATACGGTCAAATGCCATTTACGCATACTGAATCCCATCCGGTGTATGTATCAACTCACTTATGTACATCAGTCATGCGTGTATATATAATGTCATACCGACTGCAAATTTACAACCTTTTAAGTAAAAAATACGTCAAAATAATACTTTTTTCACCACTCCAATCCCATATAAAACTCAAAATATCCAAACAAATCCATAGTGACGCGCTTCAATGCTCTTGATTTAAGAGTTGATAGGGGCGGGGGCGTCTCGCCCCCGTGGTAACTTTCTGCATGTAAGAATATACCACGAGGGCGGGGCGCCCTCGCTCCATCCAAGGGTGTGAGTGGTGTTGCAAAACATCCAATAGTAGGGACGCACGGTCTGTGCGTCCGGAAAATACTCGCTGATTATCAATGTATTATCGTATACACAAACCGTGCGTCCGTACTTTGCTTGCCGAAATTTCGGATTGAGGCCAGTTTTGCAGCCTCCGCAGAAGGCTTAGTTTTGCGACATACAAAGCTCCGCCAACTCCTTGCCGGCAATAAAGAAGCAACGGAGAGCGAAAATCACCCTCCGTTGCTTCTTTAAGGTCTTGTAGCATGCAATTATTTGGCTACATTTACGCGGCGCTCTTTGATGCGAGCTTTCTTGCCGGTAAGGTTGCGCAGATAATAAAGTTTTGCACGACGTACTTTACCAAACTTGTTGACTGTGATTGAGTCAATAAACGGCGACTCGATAGGGAAGATACGCTCTACGCCGATATTGTCCGACATCTTGCGTACGGTGAAACGTTTCTTGTTTCCTTCACCTGAAATTTTGATTACAACACCGCGGTACTGCTGGATACGCTCTTTGTTACCCTCTTTGATGCGGTATGCAACTGTAATTGTGTCGCCCGGGCCGAATTCCGGAAATTGCTTTGCCGTTGCAAATGCTTCCTCGGCTACTTTGATTAAGTCCATTTTACTGATTTTAAAATGTTAACAACTGCGCAATATTCGCGAGCAACCTTGTCTCGCCAGAGATTACGCTTTTCCGACCGCAAAATTACAACATTCTCCCTCATTCTCAAAATTTTTCCCGATATTTTTCTCCATTTTTTTCTCCAAACCATCCAAACAATCCGGACCATCCAAACAATCCGGACAATCCGGACAATCTATCTTCAGTCCAAAATAAATTTATCCCCTGCGGTCGATCGCTTATTTGCGAGAGCAGCCGCAGGGGATATATATTGCCTATATGCTACAGCCTCGATATGGCCGTGTCATGATTATCTTACTTTCAGGCGCTGGCCTATTTTGAGTTTGGATTTCGTATTGATACCGTTGAGCTGGCACAGGCGGCGCACTGTCACGTGATGGCGCGCTGCGATTGCACCGAGTGTGTCGCCCTTCTTGACCTTGTAGGTGGCTGCGCCCGACGATTTGCCCGATTTTGTCGGAGATGATTTCGATGCTACGGGACGCGGATTGTTCTGATTGTACACTTTCGCGTATTCGGTGTTGGCTGCCGGGTCATAGTTGCGGGCATCCTGATATGTCGACTTGGTGAATGTGTAAGTATCGGTATGTACTGTCTGGTTGGCGAAGTCGAATATTGCTGCCGGATTGATGGCATAGCCCATATAGCGGGTCTCGAAATGGAGATGCGGGCCTGTCGAGCGTCCGGTATTGCCGCCGAGGGCAATCGGGTCGCCGGCCTTCACATACTGGTCGGGCTCCACAAGAAATTTCGACAGGTGGCCGTACACGGTCTCCAGGTCGTTGGTATGGCGTACGATTACGTAGTAGCCGTATCCGCGGCGCTCGAAGTTGGTCAGTCTGACGCGTCCGTCAAATGCTGCGCGAATAGTGTCACCTACATAGAGTTTCAGGTCGACACCTTTATGCATGCGGCGGAAGCGCTTGCGGTAGCCGTAGGGCGACGTTACATATCCGGGGTGGGGCATACAGAAATTCGACACGTCGATTGTATGGCGGTCGGGCACGTCCATGCCGGCGTAGGCATTGACGAGTTTTGAGTCCCAGCCCTCGGTATATATGTCCATTTCAGGCTCCTCTTCGTTTTCGAAAAGGTTGTCAAGAAATTGCTGTGTGGTTTCTACTTTTATCTGCTTGTTGATATTGACCTGGCCTGCTATGAGGTCGCGGTGCTGGTCGGTGTGCTCTCCGGGAAGGCGGTAGGTCTGTGCGTCGGCGTTGACCGCTATTCCCAGTATGGCTGCAAGCGATGCTAATGATTTTGCGAGTGATTTGAATTGCATTATTTCGTGAGTGAGATGTTAGAGTGAAAACTTGGTAGGTTAGTCGATTTCATCTGCGGCATACAGATACTGCTGTGTCGCCGCCCTATATTCAAAAATTTCGTCAGGTTTGAAAAAACGGTTTATTTCAATGACCGCGTTTTCTACAGAGTCGGAGGCGTGGATTATATTTTCCTGCCCGCTCATGCTGAAGTCGCCGCGAATGGTCCCGGGTTGAGCCTTGCGCCCGTTTGTCGCACCTGTCATCTGGCGCACCACCTCAACCGCGTCTTTGCCCGACACAACCATGACAATGACAGGCGATGCCATCATTGACTTCAGTATGCTGGGAAAGAACGGACGGTCGGTCAGATGTGCGTAATGCTCTCGGAGTATCTTCTCGTCGAGCTGCATCATCTTGATGCCGTTAATCTGTAGCCCTTTGCGCTGGAAACGCTCTATGACGGGGCCTGCAATACAGCGCTGCACGCCCGAAGGCTTGATGATGATAAGTGATTTTTCCATTGATTTCAGGTCATTTTTGGGAGCCGCTCTGTAAAGAGAACTGACCTTTATGGTGTGACTCGTGGTAACAGATACCTCAAATTTACACACTTCTTTCGAAATATCGAAATATCAGGCAATTAAAAAATGTAAATAAAGTGCAAATGATTTGAATTTTGTTTATATTCAACTGGTAGTCAGTGCGTTGTGCAATTTATGTTTTACAACATATATTTGAACTTTGTCAGCTTATGAGGCTGAAATCAATTTTGCGGTCAAATATCAGACTGATAAGCCGTGAGAGGAGCGCGTGTTGCGGTTGCGCCAGTTCGGGGTCGGAGTCGAGAGTGGCGTCGGCTGCGTCGCGCGCCATCTGCACTATCTGTCCGTCCGAAGCCAGCGAAGCGATGTTAAGGTTGAGCATCATGCCGCTCTGCATCGTCCCTTCAAGGTCGCCCGGGCCGCGCATCTTGAGGTCGGCCTCGGCTATGAGAAATCCGTCGGTTGTCGAGGTCATAAGCTCAAGGCGTTTGCGCGTGTCGCTCGCAATTTTGTATTTCGACATCAGCACGCAGTAGCTTTGTCCCTCGCCGCGTCCCACCCGGCCGCGCAACTGATGCAGCTGCGAGAGCCCGAATCGTTCGGCATTCTCTATCACCATAGTGGTGGCGTTGGGCACATTCACCCCCACCTCTATTACCGTTGTGGCTACAAGTATGTCGGCCTGATGGCTTGCGAAAAGGTTCATCTGCCGGTCTTTCTCCGCAGGTTTCATTTGCCCGTGCACGAATGCTACCCTGTACGACGGAAATGTCTCCCGTATCATCTCATACCCCTCCTCGAGACTCTTCAGGTCGAGTTTCTCATTCTCCTTGATGAGAGGGTAGACGATATAGGCCTGGCGCCCGGCACGCAGCTGCGCCCCGATTGATTTGTACACGTCATACCTGCGGTCCTCGTAGCGCAACAGGGTCACGATGGGCTTGCGGCCCGGAGGAAGCTCGTCAATCACCGACACGTCGAGGTCACCGTATATGGTCATCGCGAGTGTTCGCGGTATTGGCGTGGCCGTCATCACGAGTACATGTGGCGGCACGGTGCTCTTTTTCCATAACCGTGCGCGCTGCACCACGCCGAAGCGGTGCTGCTCGTCGATGACGACGAATCCGAGCCGCTTGAACTGTACGCGCTCCTCGATTACGGCATGCGTCCCGACAAGTATGTGCAGCGACCCGTCGGCAAGCTCTCTGTCGATAATGTCGCGCTGTTTCTTTCGCGTCGAGCCGGTCAGCAGTCTGACGTTGACCCCTATCGGCGCCACGAGCTTCGACAACGTCTCGTAGTGCTGTGTGGCAAGTATTTCGGTCGGAGCCATAAGGCATGCCTGCGTGCCGTTGTCGAGCGCTATGAGCATGCAAAGCAGTGCCACAAGGGTTTTCCCCGACCCGACATCCCCCTGCAGCAGACGGTTCATCTGTCGCCCTGAACCCATGTCGGCGCGTATCTCCTTAATGACGCGTTTTTGTGCGCCGGTAAGCTCAAACGGCAGCTGGTTGAAATAAAACGAGTTGAAAAACTCCCCTATGCGCGTGAATCTCACTCCGGCAAGTGCGCGTTTCCTCCGGCGCGCGTATCGCTGTATGTTGAGCTGCAGCAGAAACAGTTCTTCGAACTTAAGTCTCAGCTTTGCCTGTTCGAGCAGTTGTGACGAAGCCGGATTGTGGATTATTTTCAGTGCGTCGAGGGCGCTTATCATCCGGTATTGTGCTGTCACTTCCTGTGGCAACGGGTCCTTAAGTGTTTTTATCGACGCGAGAGCGGTCTGTATCCATGTATGGAATGTGCGCGACGTTATGCCTCGGTTGCGCAATTTTTCGGTCAGCGGATACACGCCTCGCATTCCCGTTGTTGCCGCTATCGAGGCCGTGGTGTCGATTTCGGGGTGCACGATGCTCCACCGGTTGTTGAATTGGCTCGGCTTGCCGAATAAGATATACTCGTTGCCCGGCGCGTATGCTTCCGAAATCTGCTTGATGCGGTTGAACCATACTATCTCTATCACCCCCGTGCCGTCCGAAAACAATGCTGTCAGCCTTCGTTTCGCTCCTTCCCCCTGCTCGGCAAACGATACAAACCGTCCTTTGAGCTGTACGTAAGGCATTTCGCCGCTGATGTCGGCCACGCGGTATATGCGCGAACGGTCAATATAATGGGTAGGGAAGTGGTGCAGCAGATCGTAATAGTTCTTTATGCCCAGCTCTTTGTCCAGAAGCTGTGCACGTGCCGGACCGATGCCCTTCAGATATGTTATGTCGCGGTTGAATAATGTATCCACTTCTGCCTGAAAATAACAATTAAATTTGATTTATCCCCCGGTTAATAGCTGCGTTCCGATTTAGCAGCCGCGGTTTTTAACCGCGTAACCGACAATCCTCGGCCGAGCCTCATATCCCGTCACATTCCGTTGCATTTCAGCAACGCTTCGGCTACGGCCATGTCGACCGGGTTTGTCACTTTGATATTCCTGTATTCCCCTTCGATAATGGCTATTTTCCCTCCTGTCACACGCTGCACCATCGTCGCATCGTCCGTAACGGTATACTCCCGATAGTTCTCGAATGCCTTGCGAAGTGTCCCCAACGCGAATGTCTGCGGTGTCTGTACCGCCACATACTCACTTCGCGCGACTGTCTCGCTCGATCCGTCGGCGCTGTCGATATGCCTCAGCGTATCCGTCACGGCAACGGCAGGAACTGCTCCGGCATATCCTTCAGGTACCGTCGCCATACGCCGTATCAGGCCTTCGCTTGCAAGCGGACGCGCCCCGTCATGTATCATCACGGTCACATCTTCCGGTTCGCATTGGAGCGCTTCAAGCGCCTTGGCAAGCGACTCCGTACGCGTACTTCCGCCGAATACCGTCCGCGGCGATACAAATCCGTGAGCGTCGCACAGCGCCCTCCACGTCTCCTCCATCCTGCTGTCGATAACAAGCAGAATATTGTCAGCAGGCATGATTTTTGAAAAGCATCCGATGGTATGCATAAGCAACGGTTTTCCTGCAAAATCGCAGAATTGCTTCGGCATGCTCGCCCCGAATCTGCTCCCGCTCCCCGACGCAAGTATAATGACTCTCGTTTTCTCCATATTCATTTCCAAAAAATAGAACTTATGTCCTCTGATTGGTTATATTGTCATTTTGCAAATTTACTCAAAATATTGTTTCAATGTCAAAACTCGGTTGTTAAAACTGTTAGTGGTGTCCGACAGGACACCGATTTACCAGTAACCGCGTACGCCGGAGCTTGCGGAGGCGTGCGCGGCTTCAAAAACCACGTTGAAAGGCGCCCGAAAGCCGCCGAAGGATTTACAATTTCGCCTTTCAAAGAGTTTTTGGCTCAGGCCGAAATTGCAGTGCATGACAATATGACAATTGCGGCTTTATTGTCCGCGGTTAATCATCGCCTTGGGCGCTTTGCTATGCAAAGAAACCGCGGCTACTACGTGGTTGATTCATAGTGCGTTATAGTAGCCGCGGTTTTTAACCGCGGAAAGCGATATTAAATGGGAAGTGGAATATGCACTGTAATTTCGGATTGAGGCGAGTTTTTGACATTTCAAAATGGTTTTGCATTTGACCTTATACGCTCGGCGCATACGTATAAAATAAAAAGGAACTTCGTCGCGAAGCTCCCTTTTATGGTTTCCAATAGGTACAATTTCTAAGGTAAAAAAGATTGTTTTAGGTTTGTGATACAAATGTCGCTTGAAATATTTTGCTGACCAAACAATTTTATATGTTATCCAACATGTTTTTCAAATATGGAATCACCTTGTTTAGCCGTATGACTATTGCAATCTGCTATTAATTAGGTACTTGATGTCTCTATTGCTTGGATTTTATTAAATGTGAAATAATGTTAAAATATAGATGTAAATATGAATTTTATCAATTTTTGCCACAATATTGTCGTAATTCGAATACTTTTCCGTCAAAGTATCCGTAGCTGAAATATTTCAGCCAGTCGCCGAGAATTATAAGATTTGCGCCACATGGCAGTTGGCGGTCGACCATGACGTGCCTGTGCCCGAATACAAAGTAATCGACCGGTTCCTGCGGGTGCTCGGCTTGCCACTCCTGAGCGAAAACCGCCAGACTGTCTGTCGCAATATCAAATTCCGGCAACTCTTTTTCGTTCTGACGGCTGTGGCTCGACCACCGGTGGGCGAACGGCACAGTCCATCGAGGATGTATTGCGGCGTAAAGTTTCTGGCAGACGCGGTTGCGGAACACACTGCGTATGAATCTGAATCCACGAGGCAACCGGCCTACTCCGTCGCCGTGCGATATAAGGAACCGCCGCCCGTACAGCTCCGTCACCAACTGGCCGTCAATCACTTCCACTCCGATTTCATCGCGCACGTAGTCAAAGAGCCAGATGTCGTGATTGCCTATGAACCACACTATCTTCACCCCTTTGTCGGCCAATGCTGCAAGCGCTCCGAAAAATCTCACATACCCGCGCGGCACCACCGTACGGTATTCATACCAGTAGTCAAGTATGTCACCGACCATATAGAGCGCGCCGGCTTTGTCGGCAATACTTTCCAGAAACTCCACAACGAGTTTCTCCCGCCGGCGTGACGAGGCGTCATACGTAGTGCCCAAATGCAGGTCGGAAATGAAATAAACAGGTCTTTGTGGCTCCATCCGGCTATCTGTCCTTTGTCGTTGTACCTATATTTATAAATTGTATATTGTTGAGATATAGCGTATTATATCTATAATATCTATATATTTATATATATTCCGGCTTTAATCGTCCGAAAAATATACTTTAAAGCAGACCAAGCTCGAGTTTGGCTTCCTCTGTCATCATGTCCCTGGTCCATTCAGGCTCGAATACCACATTTATGGTGACTGACTTCACTCCCTCGATTGACTCTAATTTGTAGCGCGCGTCATCTACGATGAAATCGGCCATCGGACAGTTGGGAGCTGTCATCGTCATGTCTATCACAAGATTTCCCTCATCGTCCAGATCAATCTTGTATACAAGTCCGAGGCTATATATGTCGACAGGTATCTCCGGATCATACACCATTTTGAGCATGGCTACGATTTTTTCCTCAATTTTCAAACGTTCTTCTGCTGTCATAATCTGGAAAAATTTGTTTCAAAGTACAAATATACAACTTAGAATTGTTATATTTGCACGTTGTTATATAAATATAGGTGAAATTTCTCAACTTAAAACAATATGAATATGAAAAATTTTCGTCACCTTTTTGTTGCCTTGTTGTTGGCAATGGTATGCTCGGCAGGAGCACAGGCTCAGTTCCGTTTTGGCCTTAAAGCCGGTATGGCGGTCAATAAACTGAGTTTTGACAAATCGACTTTTGATTCCGACAACCGCGCCGGATTCACAGGCGGTGTCATGGTCGAGTTCACCGTGCCTGTAGTCAATCTCGGTTTTGATGCCTCGGTGCTCTACGCACAGCGCTCGGTCGACATATATAATAATGAGGGTAAGCATTCCGACACCGATCATCGCGGCTATATCGACATTCCTGTCAACTTCAAATGGAAAATGTCAATCCTCGGTCTCGGAAAAATTATCTCTCCCTTCCTTACCACAGGCCCCGACTTCTCATTCCTGTGCTCGAAACAGAATTTCAAGGACGCATGGGAAAGCCGCAAATTTGATTTCGCATGGAACGTAGGCGCCGGCGTGCAGCTCTTCAACAAACTTCAGGTTGCCGCAAGCTACGGTTTCGGTCTGACCAACTCCACCAACGCCCTCCACGGCTCAAATGCTGTCGAAGACCTTAACTTCAAAGGCAAAAACCGTTCGTGGACAATTACCCTCGCCTACCTTTTCTAAAACAGGCAATATAAAAAGTAAATAAAACCGTATCAAAATTCACCGCGGTCAGAAACCGCGGCTACTACAAATCTAACAACCAGATGCATAGTAGCCGCGGTTTCTAACCGCGGTGAATTTTATTATTCTATTCAAGCATCCCGAGCGCTTTGCTGCGGCCGAGCAGGTCGGGGAGTACTCCCGCGATGTCGTCGGCTGCAACATCGCATTCCTTTATGCGTATGTAGGGCTGTTGTATCGCTCCGATTGCCTGCATCTGTTCGAGCAATGCATACGCTTCTTCAAGCATCGCGGAGTCCGGACGGCTGTTGCCTACCTCATTGTAAAATGCAAACAGCATGGATGCGATGTATGATACGATATGGGCGAAGTGCTCCACGTCGGCCGGGTCTGCTTCCTCCGAGGTGTATCCGCGCATGTTGCCCGATTCGAGGGCGGCTGACAGCGCCAGATACAGTATGTCGAGCTGCGATTGTGCCAGTTCGGCCGATTTGCTGCGGGCGAGCGTACTGCGGTAGAGCAGGAGCATCGCGGTGGAAAAAGCCTCGTCGGCAGCTCCGGCCTGTATGAGTGCGCTGAGATGTCGGCCCGCGACGAAATTACCTGCAATGAGCGCCGTGTCGCTTCCGTTGTCGTGTGCGTTGTAGAGCCGCGTCCACTCCGCGTCAAGCGTGGCTGTAGCCTCGCCCGAAAGCCGCACGGCCTCCTCTATATTGCCCGAATTTATCGCCGCATCGGTGCGTTGTGCGGCCGAGATTGCATATTGTCGTATATCCATATCTGTTTATAATAGCAGTTGGTGTTGCAGAACTAATCTTTCCGCGGTTAAAAACCGCGGCTACTATTTAAAGTCTCCTGATAATCAGCTGTGTAGTAGCCGCGGTTTTCAACCGCGGTCAGATAAAATCGAGTTTTGCAACATTCTCGTGAAAAAACTCTATTGCAAATTTAATAATAACTTCGGTCTTACGCAATAGGAATACATCAGCCGGTCTACCCGAGTAGCCGTTCGATAACCGCGTCACGGTATCCCGCGCCTATGGCTATTTCGGTATCGCCGATGACCACATCGTTACTGTCAAACGACTCCACTGCATCAAGATTTACAATATTCGACTTATTGACTCTTGCGAACATTTCCCCGGGCAATATCTCCTCAAGACTTTTCACCGTTGTCCGTGTGACAAGTCGCCGACCCTCCGTCAGACGGAAAATGACATAATCTTTCAGCCCCTCGATAAAGAGAATCTCGCGGTAAGGTATGCGGTGGAAACGCCGGTCGGCCTTCACTATCATATAGTCGCGGTCAGAACGCGCATCGGCCTGCTCGGCCGTAGCTTTTGCCATAAGCGCTTTATAATCGAGAGCCTTGGCTACGGCCTTGTCAAAGAGTACGGTGTCGATGGGCTTGACCAGATAGCCGACGGCATCGACCGAATAACTGTCGACGGCATATTCCGGATAGGCCGTAGTGAATATCACGAGTGTCTTTTCCGGTATGCGGCGTGCGAACTCCAAACCGTCCGTCCCCGGCATCTGTATGTCGAGAAACACGAGGTCGACCTGATTGTCGGTCATAAACGCCGCTGCCGCCTCGGCGCTGTCAAGCGTAGCCAACAGATTCAGTTGCGGATGCCTGGAAACTATGCGTTCCATCCCCCGGCGCGCTATAGGTTCGTCATCTACTATTATGCAGTTCATCATTATATGGAATAAATAATTCGGTTATAAAATCGTCTGATTCTACATGTTGTGAAAATACTGCCTTATCGCCGTAAAGCAGTTCAATACGTCGGCAAGTGTTGGCGAGCCCGATTCCTCCTTCTTTTCTCTCATGCCCCTGTCCGGGTCTGAACGTGTTGCGGCATCTGAATGCTGTGCCTTCCCCGGTAGCTGAGAAACTGACCTTCACCTCTCTGCGCCCGTCGATAACCGAACTGTGTTTGACGGCATTTTCCACAAAGGTAATGAAAATAAGTGTAGGCACTTTTGTTTCTCCGATGATACCTTTTGTCGAAATACTGAAATTGAAAGGCTCCATGCGTGTCGCTTCGAGAGTGAGATAGCTGCGCAGGAATTCAATCTCGCGTTCGAGCGGAGTTGTCATGCCGTTTGTTTCATCAAACTGGTATTCGAGCATGCGTTTCAGTTCGCAGAGCATTCCCCGCGATGCCAGAGTGTCCTCCTCCGACAGTATTCCCGCGTTGTTGAGCACATTGAACAGGAAATGCGGATTGATTTGTTTGCGCAGAAACGCATATTCCTGGCGTGCGTACTCCGCCCGCAGTATCGTCATACGCCGCTCACCCGACAGCCAGTCCTGCATGAACAGTATGGCGCTGACCCCTCCCGCAAACAGCACTAACGTCGCCATCGACCCGAAGGTAGAGATGACTTTGACGGCTGTTGGCAACGCCTTTGTATACGGCTCCGGCTCGTATGTCGCCATCTGTATGATTATGAGGGGTATTATTATGGCTGCACACAATATGGCCAGTTCGATTATATGCCGTAGCAGCGAGCGTCTTTCCCTGAAACGTGGAAACAGCCACCGTATGTCGGCATACGTAATCGCATTGAGCAGGATATACAGGCCGAAGAATCCGAAAATCCCCTCCGACGTAAATTCAGGCTTGTCGGGAGTTGTGAAGAACACTCCGGCCGATATGGTAGCCAATATTAGCTGGAATAACACGTGGCGCCATTTCCTGTACCGTTTCGATATGATGATGTCGGCGGTGCGCAGGCTGCCTGCCGCTGATGTCGTATTGATGTCGGCTGCCGGAGCCGGAAGCTCATACAGCTGTTGCCTAAGATACGTGCACAGTTCACCTATCTGTCGGTTGGCAGTCTCGGCTGAAAACCCGAGGGTATCGGTTATTCTGTCGATTTGCGCGAATATGAAGTCGGGATTGAGTCTCCCCCGCACTTCCGACATGTAACGGCTGAGGCTGCGTGAGGCTTTTTCTTCCGCTTCATCCTCCTCCCTCCATTTGTCGTAGAGCGAAAAGGCTCCCGTGCCGAGCATGAGCAGGAACATGAGCAGGCAGCTCGCAAACGAGTCGACAAATATCCAGGGAGAATGGTATGCGGTTATCCTCAGAGGTATGTCAAGATGGGAGCGCACCGCATATTCGAGGCCGAGGCCGGCGACGGGCAGTATAAACGAGAGTACGAGTACATACTCGCAATATGCTGCAAAACGGTTGTTGAGCAGCAGGCGGGGTACGGCAAATTCCAGATTCACATATATCAGTCCTAAGACAAACAGTGTCTCAATCGCAAGCAGCAGAAAGAGTGTACCGTACCCGAGCATATCGAAACAATCGGTGAATATCGACACCAGATTGCCGCATGACAGCAGCATGCACATGACGCCAAGAAGCAGATATGTCGGTATCTTACTCATCTATCTTCATTTACTTATACTCCTTCATCTCATCGGGGCGGTATACGATGGTTGCCGTAGCCGCGGGTGATGCAAGGAAATAACCCAGGCAGAAGTCACCCTCCCACAGGCATGGACCGTTGCTGTCCGATTCGAGCGCGACAAGATAATCAAGCATGTCGTGTGATACAGGCGATACAATCACTGTCACCGTATCGCCGTCAAGAAGTATTCTGTCCTCATCTTCCTCGTCGGTATCCTTCCGCGAAGTCATTATTATCTGGTTTATTATGCCGTCCACAGCATGAATGTCGCCTGTCGCTGTCCATATATACGGCTCGCCGTTGCGCAGCAGCCGTATCCAGTAGCAGTCGTCGGCCGAGTCAGGGTCGGTCAGCGATACCTGCAATACGGCTACATAATCGTATGGCATCTTTATCCACTCGAATTCGAGCGCCGTTATCTCGGTAGGCTGCCGCATAGTGCACACGGAGCTGTATTTCCTGTCGCCGCGCACTACTTCCATGCGGTAGTCGTGCCCGGTGATACCCGCGGTGTTGTCGCCGAATGTGCCGTCGCCGCGAAGAGGTAACGTGCAAGTGGAGCCGTCGGTAACATCGATAAGCGTCACCGTGGCGTCGGTCACAGGAGTCGTGTTCATAGCCTCGTCCATCGGAGTGGTCTCGGTGAGCAGTACCGTTGTTCCCTCCTGAGTCAGATTGGCTTCGATTACAAGTTGCGGCTCAACCTCGTGGTAGTGGAAATCAAGTTCTTTCTCACACGATGAGAGCATGACCGCCCCCGCAAGTAGAATTCCTAAACTATAAATATATGATTTTATTTTCATTTTTTCAAAATAATATGGTGTATGAAACGAAAGGGGGAATGCCCGATAGCGATTGCCGTGTAGTGCGTGAGTCTGCCGGATTTCAGGGATTCTGCCTGAAGTAGATGACAAACTGGATATTGACTCGCGCACGATTGCAGCATGAGTGCTGCTGTGCAGATGGTTGCCATGCTGCGTAAATATGATTTGGTTTTCATCTTTTCAGAATTTCAGGGTGTAGGATACGGACGGTACTATGCCGAACAGCGACTGCTGCACTGCGCGGGTGCCCGATGGCTTCGACGGGTCATCCTCGAAATAGATGACAAACGGGCTGTAATGGCTGTAGGCATTGAATACGCCGAATGACCATATCGTGGTAAACTTGCGCCCCGTGCGCGTATATGTGGCCGAGAGGTCGAGGCGGTGGCTCGCCGGAGTCTTGTACTTGTTGCGTCCCGAATAGTAGTAGCAGGTGGTCCCGTTGAGTTCGTATTTGGCGTCGGGAGCGGTGAGCGGTTTGTCCGACGAGTAAGTCCACGACGCCGACAATGCCCAGCTGTCGTTGAGATTGTATATGCCTACCGCGGCAATGCTGTTTCGGCAGTCGTTGGAGGCACGGTACCAGCGTCCGTTGTTGATTCCCGGTATCCGCGTCTCGGTTTTCGATAGGGTGTACGACAGCCATCCGGTCAGGCGTCCCGTGTTCTTGCGCAGCATCAGTTCCATGCCGTAGCTCCGCCCTTTGCCGCTGAGTATTATGCTTTCGAGGCCGACGCGCGTAAACATTGACATTCCGTCTTTGTAGTCATAGATATTGTCCATTGACTTATAGTATACTTCGGCGCTCCAGTCCCATGCGCCGTTGTCGGTCATTCCCGCGTATCCGGCTGAATACTGTACAGCGTGCTCCGGTTTGATACCCGCCGAAGTCAGTGCGTACCTGTCAAAGGGGAATGTCGAGGTCGTGGAGCGTATGCCGTGGATATTCTGTGTGGTCAGTGAAATTCCGGCCTTGATGTTGTTGTTATCGTTGATATTGAATTTCACGCTGCCGCGCGGTCCCAGGTTGATGTAGGTTTTCGACGAGAAATCCGGCTCATCCTCATTCATCGCCTCGAAGGCATGAAACCGTCTCCCCGAAAGGGATGTGAAAGCGCTCAGACGCGCCCCCGCCGTGAGCGATATCCGCTGCGACAGCGTACCCTCGTAGGCGGCCCACACGGCATTCTGCCATCCCGAGCGTATTTCCCGCTGATGAGAGTCGTTGACAATCATTTCGGCCGATTTGACGCGCAGCAGTTCGCTGCGTGCTCCTGCCTCTATGGCATGGCCGTCGCCGATAGTGTATACGGCCCGTTCGTTGAGCGAGAACGACCGTATGTATTCTGTAAGTTTCTGGCTGCTGTCCATGATGTCCGCATGCATGTCGGTGGTATAATTGGTCGCGGCGGCGGTAGTGGTGAAATGCAAATTGTCGCCCGCGCGGCTGCTCCAGTTCACGCTTCCCGCCACATTGCTCCACCGCATTGCCATGAGGTCGGAGATGGCGAGATTGTCGCGCGAGGCGAAAAACGATACGTCGACCGTATTGTTCCTGTCGGCTTTATACCTTATCTTGGCGTTGACGTCAAAGAAATTCATCACCGTGCTCTTGTACTCCGGGATTAGTTTGAGAAACAGGTCGACATACGACCGTCGCGCGGCCACTGACATCGACAGCCGGTCTTTCAATATCGGACCGTCGGCGGCGACCTTGGCATTCAGTATCCCTATCGTGCCCGAGAAATGATACCGCTCCATGTCGCCCGGCTTCATGTATGTCTCAAGCGCCGATGATGACGCGCCGCCGAGCTGTGCCGGTATCGGCCCCTTGTGGAGCACCGCACGGCTCATGGCATCGTCATTGAACGTCGAGAATATACCCATCATGTGCGACGGATTGTATAGCGTCATGCCGTCCATCGTCACGAGGTTCTGGTAGGCGTTGCCCCCGCGCACCTCGAATCCTCCCGCTCCCTCCGCCTCGTTGCGGACTCCCGGGAGCAGGGTTATGGACTTGATTATATCTTTTTCGCCGAACAGCTGGGGCGTCAGTGCAAGTTTCGTCAGTTCGAGATTCTCGCTTCCGAGACCTGCGCCCGAAATCCGTTGGCGTGCCGATTGACCCGTCACCACTACCTCCTGCAATGCCTGCGAGCCGATTGTGTCCGGAGTTTCCTTTGCTGCCGAGCTCATCGCGACCAGGCAGCAGCATATCGTGAAATTGTACCTTGAAATCATTATTATATATTGTCAGTTGAAGACCTTTATCTGGCGCAGGCTGTTGTTTGCTCTTTCCTTGCGTCACTGCGCATTATATATCCCGGTACGACAAGTGTGGCTATGACGCCGGCCATGAATACCGCCACGGTGGCGGGTCCCGACACGTTCAATATCGCCGCCGCCATCGCAAACCCGCCGACGCACGGCCCTTTGAGCCGAGGATAGTCGAGCATGAACGCCGACACCCCGCACCACATCGCGAGCACAAGTATCACAATGAAATATGACGGATAGGTGAAATAGCATCCGGCTACAGCGCATACAAAAATGACGCCTATCACCATTCGCGATACCGAAGACAGCATGAGATACAGTGAAGTAGGGGCTGGGAGCGCCGGTTTCTGAAATTTTACATGGAGCGTCCCCGCAATCACCGGCAGCGCGAGCCACAGCAGTTGCCATTTTCCGTCGGGCACCGTCAGCATCAGCACGAATATCGCGAGGGCTATTGCTATTGTCGTCCATCCCCATATCAGCAGTGCACGGTATTCTACGGAGGCCACCTGCCTGCGGGTCAGCCTCACCTCCTCGTCAAATGTAAGTGTTTTGTCTGTCATAATACTTTCGTTTTTGATTCCGGTACAAAATTACGATTTCCTCCGATAGGATTTTGCATTTTGCGACGAAACCATGCCGTTTTGCGACAAAAAACAACAAAACGTCCCGCACGCCTGTCATCACAGTAAAAAATAAAACATAAATTGCCGACCTTTCAACAGTAGGGATGCACGGTCTGTGCGTCCGGAAAACATGCACTGATTATCAACGTATAATCTGACGCCACAGACCGTGCATCCCCACATCATTAACCGAAATTTCGGAGTTTTGCAATATCGTGCACATTTTTTTGATTTATAGTTGGATAATGCCGGATAAAATTTGATAATGTCAGATAAAAAACGTATCTTTGTCAGAGAATTTTATGCCATGATGCATTAAAATACCATTGAATATATATTTTATTTATATATCTACTTACATTTTTTAACCAATAATCTTCACTCAATTACTGACAATGAGAAAGTTAAAGAAATGGCTGCTTCTGCCCGCGGCTTTGCTGGCAGTAGTGCAGTCGAATGCGGCCTCGTTCATGGACGAGCGAACCGACTTCCGCGATGAGACAATCTATTTTGCCATGACTACGCGTTTCTATGACGGCGATCCAAAGAACAATGTATTGTGCTGGGACGGTGTAGAACATCAGAAAGCAAACAATGACCCCGCCTGGCGTGGCGACTTCAAAGGCCTTATCGAGAAACTTGACTATATCAAGGCGCTCGGTTTCACCGCCATCTGGATTACTCCCGTGGTGCAGAACGCATCGGGCTTCGACTACCACGGTTACCACGCGATGGATTTCTCCAAAGTGGATCTCCGCTATGAGAGTCGCACCGAATGGGGCTCGGCTGAAGATGTCGATTTCCAGGACCTTATCGATGCCGCCCATGCCAAAGGCATAAAGATTGTGCTTGACATTGTGCTCCAGCACACCGGTAACTTTGGCGAAAACTATTTCTGCCATCTCTTCGACCGTTCGCAGGATATACGCAATCAGGCCAACATCGAGGCGTGCCTTATCCCCGACCAGGAAAAACTCGGGGGCGCAGCCTATTGGGACCTCCCCAACTCCGGCGCCAAAACACAGTACTCCGAGCGTTTCAAATATCTTAAAAATACTGACGGCCAAAACCATGACTCAAAAAACTACTGGCATCATTTGTCTACCGCATGGAACTGGGACAACCCCAGCCGCTGGTGGGGCCAGATAGCCGGCGACTGTGTCGACCTCAACACCGAAAACCCCGCCGTTGTCGACTACATCGTTGACTGCTACGGCAAATTCATAGAGATGGGTGTCGACGGCTTCCGTATCGATACCACCGGACATATCGCTCCCCTTACATTCAACTCAGCATTCATTCCCCGCTTTATCGAGTTGGGTGAGCGCTACAAGAGCAAGCGCCTCAACCAGGCTCCTTTCTATATGTTCGGCGAGTGCTGCGCCCGCTACGGTGGTGTGATATACCGCGACCAGCATGTGCTTTCAAGCCACTACTACACATGGAAATCAGACCCAGCGCTGGTAGCCGAGTGGAAAACTTTTACCGCCGACTGGTGGGCCAACCAGGTAGTACCTGAAGGTGCTTCGCCTCTGGGCAATATGCTTACCTGTGAGAAAGACCCCGGCACCGTACACGATTCAGACAACGTGTTCATGAAAAACGGCGCTTGGCATGAACCAGACTACTCCCAGGCTTCGGGCTTCAACGTTATCGACTTCCCGATGCACTATAACTTCAACAGCGCCGACCAGGCAGTGCGCATTGCACAGGAAGGCGACCACTATTACAATGACGCTTCGTGGAACGTTGTATATGTCGACTCTCACGACTACTGCCCCGGTCCCAACGACGGCGTACGTTTCAACGGCGGAACGGCACAATGGGCTGAAAACCTTTCGCTGATGTTCACATTCCGTGGTATCCCCTGTATATATTACGGTTCGGAAGTCGAATTCCAGAAAGGCAAAACCATTGACAAAGGCCCGCAAATGGCTCTCGCCAACTCAGGCCGCGCTTACTTCGGCGCATACCTCGAAGGTGATGTCACAGCTTCTGATTTCGGCACATTCACCGCATCGGGCAATGTGGCCAAGACTCTCGACGGCGATCTCGCTCAGCATATCATACGTCTTAACCAGATACGTGCCGCTGTACCCGCTCTCCGCAAGGGCCAGTATTCATGGGACGGCTGCTCGGCCAACGGCGGCCATGCCTTCAAACGTGCCTACAAGGACTCTTACGCTCTCGTCGCTCTCAATGGCGGCGCAACATTCTCCGACGTACCCGCAGGCACTTATGTCGACCTTGTAACAGGCCAGTCCTACACTCCCGCCGGCGGTTCAATCACTGTCGACGCTCCCGGTACGCAGGGCCAGCTCCGCGTGCTTGTCAAAGACTGGAAAGGCGGTAAGGTAGGTGTCGACGGCAAGTTCATCTACACCTCATCACCCGTGGCTCACGGCGGCAATCCTTCGTTCACCGACCCCGGCACAACCGAATATTATACTTATGACGATGCTGTAGGTTCTGCAGCCGTGACTCTCTCGCCTGCAGGCTGCTCGTTCAAGACCGAGACCATCACTGTCACTGCCGCTCTCAACGAAAGCGCCGTATCAGGCTGGGTGAAAGTCGGCAACAATGCCCAGCAGACCCTTACCCCCGGCGTGGCTCAGACTCTCACTATCGGCGAAGGCATGGGTTACGGTGAATCAGTGACCGTTTCATGGGGCGCTACCTCAGCTTCAGGCGAAACTTTTGCCGGCAATGCCGTATATAAGAAAGTTGACCCCAACGCGACTATAACCATCTATGTCACCGGCAAGAACAATGCCAACATCTCCGGTACTAACCTCTACGCATGGAACGACGGAGGCAAAGTGTTTGGCGAATGGCCCGGCAAAACCCTGACTGAAACCACAACAATCGACGGTCGCGAATTTTATTATGCCACTATCGACGACTCTGAACCCGTCAGCCTGATTTTGAACCGCAACGGCGCTCAGACTTCTGATATAACAGGCATCTCCGAGGATACTTTCTTCGAATATGACGGAGGATCAAATGCTTCTAAAATCGAAGTCAGCGTAGTCAAGACTCCTTCGGTGAAATTCTCGCCCAACGGCGGCACATTCGTCGACAACGTGACTGTAACCGCCACGGTAGCGAACGCTACTTCGGCATGGTACAAAATCGGCAACGGCAATCAGGTAAGCATTTCAGGCAACAGCGCCACATTCACTCTCGGCGATAACATGGCCATCGGTGAAAGCGTGACCGTAACCTGGAGCGCATCTTCCGCCACCGAGACCAAGACAGGTTCGGTAGTCTTCACCAAGGCCGATAAGCCGTCAAAAACCGTATGGCATATCTACTTTGACAATTCCAACTCCAACTGGAGCAATGTCAACTGCTATATCTATGGCAGCAACGAGTGCAACGAAATCACCGGCGCATGGCCCGGAGCACAGATGGTCAAGAACGGCAAATACTACGAATATACCGTGGAGACCGATGGTGCCCTCAATGAATGCAATGTGATTTTCAATAATGGCAACGGTTCACAGACCGGTGACAACGTGAAAGTACGCAACTACGGTATCTATAACGCAAGTGGTGATACCGGCCTGAGCGGAGTAGACAGCATTGTGACTGAAGACGAGGACGCACCCGTTGAATATTACAACCTTCAGGGTGTGCGCGTCATCAACCCGACCCCCGGCATCTACATCCAGCGTCAGGGCAACAAAGTACGCAAAATCCGTGTCAACTAAGAGCAATCACCAGCTCTATCCATAAAATAAAAAATCGCGACTGCTTCGGTAGCCGCGATTTTTTATTTTATGGATTGAGCTGGTGACATGCGCCTAATGTGTTGTAAAACTCAAAATATACAAACTAAATTGTATGGACGCGATTCAGCGCGGTTTACTTAAGCTGATTTGAGTGGGGCGGGGGCGTCTCGCCCCCGTGGTATTATCCTTACGTGCTGAAAGTTACCAAGGGGGCGAGACGCCCCCTCTCCACTCAAATCAGCCAAGTTAATAGCATTGAATCGGGTTCCTACAAATTGCTGCGGCTTTTGACCGCTGATATTAGTTCTGCAACCCTCTTGTTATTATTTGCCGTTGACCGTTATCACGCAGTCGGCAGGCTGCTTTATGTTCCCGTCGATGATTATTTCGCCTATTGAGCCGGCATGAATGTGGCCGCTTGTGGGATTCTTGACACTGGTGAGAGCGCCTTTCACTGTCGCCTCCACGGTGCTGTACTCGAAGAGCAGATTGGCGTCCTCTCCGAATGTACAGTCCTCGAGCACGAGGCCGTCGACGTAGCACAGGAGCTGTTCGCCTGTCAGCCGGCAGCGCACGAAGCGGAGGTTCTTGCCGTACCAGCCGAGATATTCCCCGTCGATTTCCGAATCGTATACAGTCACGTTTTCCGCCTCCCAGAACGCGTCTTTGGAATTGATTACCGCATTGCGTATCTCCACGTTCTTTGCGTATTGGAAGCTGTAGTTGCCGTCCTGACGGTACTTGTCGATTCTGACGTTCTCGCAGTGCATGAAAGCATAGTCGCAATTGGCTATGCCGACATTCTTAAGCTCGATGTCCGAGCAATCCCAAAGATATTGCTCGCCGTTGGGAAATTCCGTATTCTCCACATAAATCCCACGCATGCGGCGGAACAGTTTGGGCGCGTCGACCTTGCAGTCAATCATGCGGCAGTCGCGCGAATACCACAGGCTCGAACGTGCGCTCTCGGCAAAATAGCAGTTCTTAACCGTAAAGCGGTCTACCTCCCAGAACACATATTTCCCTTCAAACACACAGTTCTCGGCCTCTATGTCCGAGCCCTCCTTTATACTTGATTCTCCCGGGTGTATGGTGACATTCTCAAGCCGGGCGCCATGCAGCGCGTAAAGAGGACGTTCTCCCCCGAATTCCTGATTCTTTATTAGTTTCATCTGTAATACAAATAGTCGGTTTGCAATTTGATTGGAGCGGGGGCGTCTCGCCCCCGTGGTATTGTATCGCGTCTTATTTCCCGACGCCTGTCAGTTCGATGCCGAAACGGTTTTTGAAATGCACTTTCTCGGTGCGCACGTTGTCGGCGATTTTAAATGTCAAAACCGGTGTATCCATATTATGCTTTTCTGTTTTGGTTTGCGATGCGTTGCATGTCATTATCGCGGTTATCGCGATGAATAGTGCTGATAATACTATTCTCATATATGTCCGTTTTTATAATATTCGGAGGGAGTGCAGCCGTATTTGTCGCGGAACGATTTGAAAAAATGCGCCTTGTTCCTGAATCCGGCTCTCGGCCATGCTTCCCCCGGCTTGTCTCCGGCGCTTATGAGCTGCGCGGCGTATGCCAGTCGTTGCTCGATGAGCCAGCGTTGCGGGGTGAGGTCGCTTATTTTTGCGAAATCGCGCTTGAATGTGGCGAGACTGCGTCCCGAATAGTGGGCGAATGCCTGGATGTCCATGTCTTCGGTGAAATGTGCCTTCATGAATTCGTAAAGGTCTATCTTCCATGTCTCGTAGAAGTCGAAGAGGGTGGGATAGAAACGCTCGTCGATCGACAGGAGCGTTCCGATAGCCTCAGCCACCTTCTCATTTATGACTGACTCCGACGGCTCTATGTCGCGTTCCACGTATGGCAGCAGCGAGTAGAACAGGCTCTCCAGACGTATGGTCTCGGGCAGCAGCACTGCCGTCCCGCCTATGGGGTGCAGCTTGCCGCGCAGTTTGCCAAGCGTGACATGCTCGCGGAAATATGTTTTCAGTTGCTCGCGGGGAAGCGTTATTGCTATTGATGAGAACGGAGTATTGCCGTCAGAAAGCTTTTTCATTGACGACGCGCAGTCACGCTGCCAGAATATGAACTGTCCCGGGGCAGCGCTGACTGTGCCCGACGGTGACGTGATTTCCATACGTCCTGACCTTACCCACATGAGTCCGTGGCCCGGCAGGCGGTATTCGCAATATGTGTCATGGTCGATTTCACTGAAAAACAGTGTGTCGGCGTAGTTCCGTATTCTTATAGATTCTGTCATCGTATTACCCGTAGATTGATTCCTACGTGGCAAAGTTACAATAAAAACAATCACAAATGGTCGCTTACAGGCTCAAAAACGGTTGCTACAGGAAACAAATCCACGCCCTCCCCTTAAAATTCAATTCACAGAGCATGTCAGATCAGGCTTCACGGCAGTATTGTAAAACTGCTAAATTTCGGCTTACAGTGTATGGACGCACGGTCTGTGCAATGCGGTTCAAATAGCGGAGAGCCGAAGGCTCGGTGGTGTCACTATCCCCGTCCGACGCGTCAGCGGAGGGCGGGGTGAGAGGGAATACGCGTGTGCGAGCCCACGGAGAGGGCGAGTGTGTGATGCGCCCTGATACACTATTCTACACTATTCTACACTATTCTACACTATTCTACACAGTCGCCCTATCTCGGGCTCCTTTCACCGGAGGCTACCATTGCCCCGCCCTCCGCTACCGCGTCGGACGGGGATAGTGACACCACCGAGCCTTCGGCTCTACGCTATTTGAGCCGCATTGCACAGATTGTGCGTCCCTACACTTTTGAAAATAAACATAAAAAATTGACCGGGGATTTCGCTTGGCGAAATCCCCGGTCGTTACCAATGTTTTCTACCTTAAATAATAAATCTGAGAAATAGCAGGATTTATATCGTTATTTTGACAGGCGCACAATCTTGCAGCCGTGGGCGGGAATTGTGGCTGTGATGGTCGATACGGTGCCTTCGTCGGCGTGGCGCCAGAGGTCGCGCATCTTCCATTCACCGCTCATTCCGAATGTGCTGAGGTCAAACGAATAGCTGCGGGCGCTGTCATCGCGGTTGAACAGTCCGATTACATAGTCGCCGTTTGACATCTGGCCGTACCATATCTCGTTGTTCTTGTCGGAAAGTTTGTCGCTGAGGGGCTTGCCTACAAAGCGGTCGGCATTCAGCTCAAGCAGCTCGGCGTTGGTGTAGAATTTGAGGTTGTTGCCGATGTTGAGGTATTGGTCGGCCACGGTTACGGGTCCGCCGGCCATCAGCTGGAGTGATATCACTGTCTCTTTCTCGGCGTCGGTCGAGAAGGTGTTGAGGCGGATGAAGTCGCCGTCGAGTATCACCTTGTCACGTCCTGCTATGTGCGACCAGTAGGTGAAGCCGTCGAACATGTTGCTGCAGTTGGGCCAGTTCTTGTACGACTTGCCTCTGTCGGCTGCCGAGCAGTGCCACCAGCCGCCACCGAGGGTGTCGGCAACGATTCTCACCATATTGCCGTATCTTGCCTCGATTTCGGCATCATTGTTGAGGTGAGGCATTACAAGGGAGGTGAAGATACCGTATTTTTTAGCGGATTCGGCTATGTAGGCCAGTGCGCGGGCGTATGATTCGCGGCCGTAACCGAGACCTACGGTACCCATGCCACGGTCTTTGCCGTCCTCATACCACGAAAGGAAGTCCATACGTATGTACTCGACTCCGAGCTCCTTGTAGTGCTTGAAGAATCCGTCGATGAATTCCTTGGCACCCGGATTTTCAGCTACAGCCCAGCTGAACCACATGTCGGATGCTCCGGGATTGAGCACCGTATTAGCTCCGTTGTACTTGAGGTTGCGGAATGTATACTGCGTACCTTCGATAGGAGTGTCGTCGGAGCCGTGTATCCACAGCGGGTTGTCATAGACGCCGACTTTAAGTCCCTTGGCCTTGCACTTCTCCACGAGTTCCTTGATTGACATGGAGCCGTAGTGGGTCATGTAGCCGCTTTCGTCCTGGGCAAGCATCGGGATAAAGCCGTCGGTACATACCATGTCGTAGCCGTAAGGCTTGAGGTCGGTGGCGACCCAGTCGATTATCTTGTCCCACTCCTGAGGTGTGATGTCCATGTCTTCGTTTGCCACGCCCTGCTGTGACTGAGTGTAGCAATATTCATACACGCTCCAGTAGAGCGGGGCTTTGAACTGGTGTATGTCTTCCACTACCGGCAGGTCGGGAAGCTCGTATTTGGGGGGATAGCGCATCTCGATGTCATCGGTGCAGGCTACCAGTGTGGTTGCAGCCAGTGCGGTTGCGATTATATTCATTTTCTTCATAATTGATTTTAATTTATCAGTCGAGATATTTTACATCAATGGTCATTGACTTGATATTGAGAGTAAGGCGGTAGTTGCCTTCGGTCACAACTTTCCATTTGTCGTCGGGTCCGGTGGTGTAAACCATGTCATTGGCTGCCACACCTGAGGCCGATACTTCGCAATCGGGCGATGACGGGCGGTAGAACGGGGCTGAGAAGTCCTTTTCTGAGCAGGCTTTGAAATCGCCCTTCTTGAGTTTGCCGGTCCATACGTATTCCCCTTCTACATCTTTGGTGGGAGTGAATTCCGTCGCATCGTCGAGGCTCCATCCGCCGGGAGTGGCGTCGCCGATCATGTAGAGGGGCGTGATTATTTCGGCTTCCTCGAGATATTTTGCATCGAAAGTCATGTCCGTGATGTTGAATGTCAGGCGGTATTTGCCTGCGTCGATGACTGTCCACTTATCGTCGGGAGCAGCCGAGAGTACCATGGCGTTTGAGGTGACGCCCGATTTCGATACCTGGCAGCCTGCGGTGGCCGGACGGTAGAATTCGGCATCAAAGTCTTTGTAGAACGAGGCCTTGAAATCACCCTGTTTCAGCACGCCTTCCCATACATAGAGGTTTTCAGTCTCGGTGGTAATCGCGGTTGCGTTGTCGAGGCTCCATCCTCCGGCGGTAGCGTCGCCGATCATGTAGAGGTTGGGCAGGGTAGTGGTGCCGTCGAGATATTCAGCCTTGAATTTCATGTTTTCGGTGTCGAATGTCAGACGGTATTTTCCGGCTACGGTTACTTTCCACTGGTCGTCGGGTTCGGTGGTGAATACCATTTCGTCGGATGCGGCTCCGGTTTCGGATATTTCACAGTCGGGTGTGGAGGGACGGTAGAACGATGCCGAGAAATCTTTTTCACGTGCAGCTTTCAGCGAGCCGCGGCCGAGTTCGCCTTCCCATACGAAGATGTTCTCATTGGCGGCAGTGGCTTCGATTACCGTGGCGTTGTCCCAGCTCCAGCCGCCGTCGGTGGCCTCGCCTATCATATAGAGTTTGGGGGTAGGTTTATAGTTACCTATGTATTCGGCTGCGATAGTCCAGTTCTCGAGGTCGAAGGTCAGGCGGTAGATGCCCGGATCGGTAACTAACCATTTGTTGTCGGGGCCGGCTGTATAGATGAATGATTCGGCGGCGACACCATCTTTGGTTACGTTCACTCCGTTGGCTGCGGGGCGTATGAACGGCACGCTCCAGCTTCCTGTTGTAGGAACGACCTTAAACTCGCCCTTATCGAGAGTTCCCTCATACACGTATATGTATTGTGATTTCTTCTCGAGTTCGGTAGGACTGTCGATGTCCCATCCGGTAGGAACGGCATCACCTACAATGTAGAGCTGCTCCACTTCGATTGGCTCGATGACGGGAGCGTCCTGCTCGCGTACGAACGATGCGCTCATAGTCCAGTTGCGCAGGTCGAAACGCAGATTGTAGATGCCCGGATCGGTTACTTTCCATTTGTCGTCGGGGTCGCCGGCGTTCATCTTGAACTTGGCTTCGGCGATGCCGGCCTTTCCGATGGCGGCACCGTTGGTCAGCGGCCTGATGAACGGCTCGTCAAAACTGCTGGCCTTGAGGCAAAGTTTCATTTCTCCGCCATTCAGCGGGCCTTCCCATGTGAATACGAGGGGATCCTCTTCGCCTGCTTCGAGAGGCGTTGCGGCATCGAGGCTCCAGCCATTGGGGGTCGCGTCGCCGATCATATACAGGGTTGACGTCTTGATGGGCAGGTCGCCGTCAATTATTATCAGGTCCTTCTCGCCCTCACAGGCGGTAATTCCCGCCATGAGCAGCAGCCCTGAAAGTATTGAGATTATATTGCTTATTTTCATGACTTATGATTTATTGAAATGTATTATCTGCCGTAGCCCGGATTTTGTTGGAGTATCGGGTTGGCATCGAGAATAGTGCGAGTGAGAGGGAATATGGCGGTGTGGTTGTCGGAGTCGGGAGTCTTGTCCCACCAGCGGCCTGTATTGAACTTACCGAAACGTATCAGGTCGATGCGTCGGCGGCTTTCGGCGAAGAATTCGCGGCCCCATTCGGCAAGCATCTCATTCTCGTCAAAGCGCACGGCGCCTTCGGGCGAGTAGAGCACATCGTCAAGGTTTTCGGCCGGATAGTTGCGGCGGCGCACAGAGTTGAGAAGGGTGGCGGCTCCGTTGCGGTCGCCTGCACGCATTTTGCATTCGGCGAGCGAATAGATTATCTCCGGCAGACGTATTTCGGTGTAGTCGCTTTCAAGCTGGTTTTCGTCAGCATCGTCGTAGAAAGGATATTTTACGAAATGCCATCCTGAGTTATGGTCGCCGGTGCGCAGCACGCTGGTTTTGTTGGCCGGCCACTTGTCGGGAGCGAGAGAGTGGAATGTGCCCACAGCGTCGCGTAAGTAGAGTTCGTAGTCCACTTCAGGAGCCTTAAGACGTTTTGTGGTGCCTGTCGTCTTGTCGGTGTATTCGCAATATCCGTAGAGGAAGAGACCTTCGCGGCGGCTGTTGCCGAGATTGCGGTAGCATGTCATACGGTAGTCGCCGGGATATTTGCGGAAATTCTGTACCGGCATGCCGAGTTCATACTCATAGAGATTGCCGTCGAGGTCATAGCTCGGAGAAGCGGCATACTTGGTGTTGTGGCCTACGCCTGATTTATTGTCGTCGAAGAATACGGCGGCTTTTGCGGGTACTGTCCATGCGTAAGTGTCGCCGTCATAATGCCAGTGTGAATAGCCTTTGGCGCCGGGGAAGCCGAATATCACCTCGTCACACTTGTCATTGTCCCAGTCGAATGCGGCATCCCAGCGGTCGGCAAGCTGATATGCGCCGTATACGCCGGCCAGAATGTCTTCAGCCACCTTGGCGCAGTCGCTGTAATGGTCTTCGCCGATATATACTTCGGCATTGAGGTAAAGACGCACGAGCAGCGATGCGGCTGCGGCCTGTGTCCATTGTCCCTGCAGCTGCGCGTTTGTACCGAGGGCTTCTTTCTTTACGAGGAGCTTGGTGCAGTCGATAAGCTCTTCTTCGATGAATTTGAACACCTTTTCAGGCTCGACCTGCGGGGTCGAGGGCTTGTCGCTGTAGGTGGTCACGAGGGGCACATTGCGGAATGCGTCGAGCAGGCGCAGGTAGAACCATGCGCGCAGTGCGCGGCACTGTGCCTTGAGGTTGTTGAATTCGGCGTCGGTGAAGCCGAAACGCTCCGGAGTGAACCGGCTCAGGTCTTCGATTACGAGGTTGCACTGCATGATGCCCTGGAAGCAACCGTTCCATTCGGTCTGTGCTTCGCCGAAGTCATCGACAGTCCAGGTGTGGTAGTGCAGGCGTTCCCATTTGCCGCCGTCGTACCACCAGCCGTCGCGGGTGGGTGTTATAAGCTGGTCGGCGGTAAGTTCGTTGAGCACGTGGCGGCTGCCGATGCTCCAGAATGCATGTTCGAACGGACGGAATGTGGCACGTATGACGTCCATCTTTGTGTTGTAGTAGTTGTCCGAGCCGACTTTGTCGTAAAGAGTCTCGTCAAGGTCGGTGCAGCTCCCCAATGCCACCAGGGATACTGCCGCTACCGCTATATTTTTCAGTAATTTCATTTCAGTGGTTTTGCTATGTTTAGAAATCGATTTGTACGCCTGCTATGAACTGGCGGGTCTGAGGATAGTAGGAGCGGCTTCCGGTTGCGCCGGGCTCGAGGCCGTTGACATCATACGAAGTCGGGTCTACGCCGCTGAATTTTGTAAGTGTGAACACATTCTTCACCGAGCCGTATACGCGTACGCGGTCGAGGAAACGGCATTGCGGCAGGCGCAGGGTGTATCCCAATGTGATCATGTCGAGCTTGAAGTAGTCGCCTCTTTCAAGGAAGTAGTCCGACACTACGGTAGTGGCGTTGGGCGATATGTCGAAGTTCTTGCCGTAGGCTTTCTTAAGCTGGTTGCCCGTGAAGTTGCGGGTGCCGTAGTAGAAATCGTGGATATTGAAGATGTCGTAGTCAAAGGCACCGCGGAAGAAAAGTGCCAGGTCGAAATTGCGGTAACGGAAGTTATGCGTCGTCGACATGGTGAACTTGGGCATACCGTTGCCCACGATGCAGCGGTCGTCGTCGGTGGCCTGCGATGCGCGGATGATGTCGCCGTCCTTGTCATAGACGAGCCATTCGCCTTCCGCAGAAATACCGGCGTAGCGCCACATGTGGAAGTTGCCGACCGACTGGCCTTTCTCGATGCGCTGAAGAGTATAGTAGGGATAGGGGTCCTGAGTCGACACGCGGTTGTCGTAATCGCGGCCTACGTACTCTGAGTTGCTGAAATCGACGAATTTGTTGCTCATTGTCGAACCGATGACTCCGAAGCTGTAGGAGAAATCCTTGGTGTCGACTACGTTGAAGTTGAGGTCGAACTCGAAGCCGCTGTTCTTCATCGTGCCCACGTTGACGAAGGTCTCGTTGTGGATGTTCGGCGGAACGGGCACGGTGTAGTTGCCGAGCAGATCCTGCTGGCGGCGGTTGAAGTAGTTGAGTGAACCGTATATGCGGTTGTTGAGCACCGAGAAGTCAAGACCGACGTTCCAGTTCTTGCCTTTTTCCCATTTGAGGTCGGGGTTGACGTTGTTGCCCGGGCCCCATACCTGGAAGTATTTGCCGTTGTAGTAGTAATCGCCGAAGCCCGACATGGTGCTTATGGAGTTGTAGCTACCGAAGTCCTGGTTGCCGGTGACACCATAGTCACCGCGTATTTTCAGGTCGTCGATCCATGTGATGTCCTTCATGAAATTTTCCTGCGAGATACGCCAGCCGGCCGATACGGCGGGGAAGTTACCCCATTTGTGGTTCTTACCGAATTTCGACGAGCCTTCGTGGCGGAGTGATGCGGTGAAGAGATATTTGCCATCGTAGTCGTAGCTTACACGGCCGAAGAATGATATGAGCTTGCAGTCGTTCTTGTAGCTGCCCATCATCACCTGGCCTTCCTCTTTGGCCCATTCGCCCGAACCGAGGTTGTCAGCACCGAGACCGTCGTTGGGGAAGTCCTTGTTTTCTGCATTGAAGCCGGAGTAACGCTCATATTGGTAAGAATAGCCTACCATACCCTTTACATTGTGCTTGTCGGCGAATCGGGCGTTGTAGTTGGTGAGCCATTCGACCATGAATGTGCGTCCTTTCGAGTATGACCGGCTGCCTTCGCCTTCGTGGCCGTTATGGATTGCCTGAGTGCTTGTCGACGGGCGGAACCATGTGTTGTCGTGTGAATACTGATGGTCGGCAAACATAATCTGTGTCGTCAGGTGGTGTATGCTTGAACCGTCTTTGGCGAGGAGAGGGAGCAGGTTGAGGCGTACCGTACCGTCCCAGTCGAGAAGTTTGGTATCGGCATGGTCGGTTTCAAGTTTCTGGCGCTCTACCGGGTTGCTTCCTGTTATCTGGCCGAAGAAATCGTAGTATTTCGACGGGTCGTTGGGATCCATCAGCGGAGTGGTCGGATTGGCCTCGAGAGCATCCTTGAATACGCCCCAGTCAGATGCGTCGCGGTAGATGATACGGGGTGCCACGTTCATGTTGATGGTGAACAGGCCACCTTTTGTGGTATGCATCACTGATGCGCGTGCGCCATACTCTTCGCGGTTGGAGCGGAGGTCGATACCGTTGGCGTCGCGGTAGTCGGCGGTCACGCGGTAGTTGCTGTTCTCGTTGCCGCCGCTTATAGTGAGCGTGTGCTGCATTGCGAATCCGGTACGGGTCACTGCATCGAGCCAGTCGAGATTGCCGCCGAGGTCGACACCGCGGTCACCCCAGCCGAGGCGTACGTCGCGATAGTCCTGGGCGCTCATCATGTCAAGCTCTTTCTTTGCCTTGTCCCACGAGAGGGTGGCGGAGTAAGAGGTGTGGACGGCTCCGTCCTTGCTTCCTTTCTTGGTGGTTACGACAACGACACCGTTTGAACCGCGCGTACCGTAGATAGCCGACGCCGCACCGTCCTTGAGGATGTCGAACGAAGCGATGTCGTTGACATTGACGTTGGAGAGGTCGCCGCCGGGCACGCCGTCAATCACGATAAGCGGGCCGAGGCCTGCCGAACGTGAAGAGACGCCACGTATCTGGATGCCTGCCATGTTGTTGGGGTCGCCGGCGCCTGTGTTGGTAATCGACACGCCGGGCACCTTGCCTTGGATAAGCATCTTCGGGTCGGGTGAGCTTACAGTGAGGAAGTCTTTTTCGCTTACGTGGGAGATTGCCGAGGTAAGTTCCTTCTTGTCCATCGTTCCGTAACCGATTACGACGACTTCGCTGAGCACTTCGGCGTTCTCTTCCATTACTACATTGATTACTTTACGGTTGTTGATCGGTTCTTCCACTGCCTGATAACCGACGTAGGAAAATTTAAGTTTTCCCTTTGCATCGGCATTGATGCTGAATTTACCGTCAAGGTCGGTGGATACGCCTGTCGGTGTACCCGGTACTGTCACGCTTACCCCGAGCAACGGTTCGCCCGTGGTGTCGGTGACTGTTCCTGTTATGCTTATTTGCTGAGCCGACATTATCTGAAAGCCGGTCATCAGAAACAGCAACAGAAACAGGCTTTGAATTTTACTGTTACTTTTTGCCATCGTTTTGTTAAATGATATTAAGGTTAGTAGTTAATCAGGTTAAGGTTACTGAATGCAAATATATATATAGATTTAAGGTGTAGCAACGGGGGATATTGAAAATGTAGTGCTGTTAATTGCTATAACGCTGTATTTCAGATGTATCGCATATAGTGTGAAGGTCTTTTAAGTAGTGTTTTGATAGCCGGTTTATGCGGTTTTGCCCGCATTGCGGCGGCTTTTTGACAGTGTACGGAGGTAGGAGGTAGAGCAAGTGCGGAAGCCTGTGCGGCGATCGTATTTAGTCGTGAACCGTTTTTAGAGGGTGTCTCACATGGTCATAGTGTAAGCTCAGTCTTTATTGCGGTTTGTACGTCCTATTTTCATTACGTCGGCGTCGAGAGTGTTGCGGTCGCCTTTTGCTTTGTTTCTTACTTTTGTACGGTAATTATATATAGTGGTGAGTGAATATCTCAGGAACTTGGCTATTTTGTCGCTGTCGGTTATGCCGAGCCTTATCAGGGCATAGATTCGCAGTTCGGCATTGAGGGTGCCCTCTTTCTTGGGGATAATTGTTTCCCCGGGCAGCAGCAGCTCGTTGAATTCCTCCACAAATGTAGGGAATAGGCTGAGGAATGTCTTGTCGAACTGGTCGTAGAATGCCTTTAACTCGTCGTCGAATACGGCCGATGATTTCACCAACGTCCTTAACTCGTCAGTTTTTCCGGAGTTTACAAGTTTTCCTATCGTCTTGCGGTAGGTGTCGAGTTTCTCGATATGTTCCAGACACTGGTCCATGTACCGCCCTATGTATACCTCTTTGAGCTCGGATATCTCGGCAATGGCATTGTTGGCTTCCGTAAGTTTTCCGTTAGAGGTGCGAAGCTCCTCGGTCAGTTTGTTCTGCCTGTTGTATGCTTCCTCGATTTCTTTCCGGGCATTGGCTATCTTTACCATCTGCCTGCGCATGTAGAAAAGCATTGCGACGAGCAGCAACGCCATCACTGTGATTATGGCTATATATCGTTCAAGCGCTTTTTTCTGACTTTTCACCGTCTCGATGTAGATGCCGTTGATCATCGGATATGTGTCGTTCAGCTCGATGATGCGTTGGCGTGCATTGCACTTGGTGGCATCGTCCACGGCTATTGACAGGAATTCGTATGCCCTGTCGAGGTCGCCTTCTTCGTAGAGCATGAGCGCCAGTTGTCTCAGCGATACATATTCCCTTACCGATGATTTGATGTCGGAAATTGATGAGATAAGAAGGTTTTCCTTCTGTTTGGCTCTGTCGCCGGTCATGGCGTATGCTTCCGATAATGTCCATGCGCATATAGCCCTGTCATGCTCCGACAGATTGTTGTTAGCCATGAACGAATTCATCAGTCTGATAGCCTCTGTAGGCGACCCGTTGACATTCATATAATCCGCCTTAGTGATTACATGCGCCAGCGAATTGGGGTCGTTGACATTTATAATCGAGTCGCGGTAAGCGTTGGTGCGGTTCAGGTATTTCTGTTTGTCGGCAGGAAATGCCGCGTGGTCGGCCATGTGACCGTAGAGCGTGCGCTTTATGTGGAAATAATTCGGCAGTAGATAGTCAGGCGCATCAGAAAGGTTAATTGAATCCAGCAGGCTCAGACATTCATGATACATGCCCGTGGCGCAGTAAATATTGGCGCGGTTCATCAGTGAGTGTATGAGCAGATGGCGGTCGCCGATCTTTCGGGCTATGGCCTCTTGCCTTATGCTGATATTGAAGGCCGAGTCGGTATTGAACGGGCGGTATTCGTCGAAAAGGTGGTTTAATGCATCGAAGCGTTCACGGTCATCTTTCGCGGAAAGTGACTTGTTGTGCAACTCCGACAGCCTGTTCTCCTTTACGCGGAGATACGACTCCCTGTTGGCAATGGCGCTGTCCAGCTGTTTCATCAGTGAATCAGCTGCGTTTTTCCCGGAAATGCCGTCATGGCACAGACAGGATAATAGAAATAGTATTATAGATTTAAAGCAAGAACTACTCATTGTAATCGTAAGTGCATAATTCATATATGCATTTCATATATATGCATGACAAATATACAAATATTTTTGAAAACAATGAAACAGTTAATTGTTAAAATAAATCTTAAACGGATGTTAATCTCTTTTGTGCGCCCTAACTTGCCATTAAGAGGGTCAAATTTTTTTGTTGCCGTGCGAATCAAGCCCCATTGACAGCAGTGTATCGCGGTTGATGCGTCGGCGTTCGGGGTCGTGCCACCATCCCCATTTGTTGAAATACCTGATCATGTTGCGGCAATGTATCCACAGCATCCGCAGGCTTTTATAGCTCGAGGCGCGGTGGTCGTGGACTACTGTCACATGCGGGTAGTACAGTGTGATGTAATGCCGGTGCATGCGGCGCGTGATGTCTATATCCTCGGGATACATGAAGAAACGTTCGTCAAACCCGCCGATTTCCCCAAGCGCCCGCATGCGGAACATCATGAAGCTGCCCTGATGGTAGGGTATGTCGGCCGGGCGCCCGGAATCCCGTTCGGCAAGCATGTAGCGGCGGTTGCGTCCACGCATCATGAAAGCAGGGAGAAACCGCCGCCCGAACACGTCGAGCGGTGTCGGAAGCAATCGCTGTACATATTGCTGCTTGCCGTCGGGCGATACTATGCAGGGCGAAATCTGACCGATACGCGGGTCGGATAAAAGCAGTTCTGTCATCCGGTCTATCACTCCGCGACCGAATCTGATATCGGTGTTGAGCACGAGGTGTGCGTCAAATCTCTCGGAATATGCACTGTGTATTGCCATATTGTGGGCCGCCCCGTAGCCGGGATTATCCGGGAGGTGACGGTAACGCAGTTTTATGCCGTGCAGATTCCGCCGCCGTGCTATGGCCGAAGCCACATCTGTCATTTCGGGCGAATTGTCAATCACCCAGACGTCGGTGACTCCGTTTTCGACAAGGCACGACATGCACCGGAGCACTTCCTCCATGTCGGTGCGGTAAAGTACCATTGATGCCGAAACCCTCATCATTATGCGTACGGTAAATGAAATATCGGACAGTTAGTGGCGCGACAAGGACTTATTTCTCCTTTTTGCACTCTTTTTCCGAGATTATGTACTGTTTTACCTCTTTGAAGAGTTTGGTCGCGAAAACGAAGTCGTTGAGCGCCTTGTTGTCGGTCTCGAAAATCTTTTCCTTGTCGCCTACCCACTCGCGGTGGCCTTTGTTGAGGAATACGATATTCTCGCCAATGCCGAGCACGGAGTTCATGTCGTGGGTATTGATGATGGTGGTCATATTGTATTCGTGGGTGATGTCGTGGAGAAGTTCATCGATAAGGATGGACGTGCGCGGGTCGAGGCCGGAGTTGGGCTCGTCGCAGAACAGATACTTCGGATTGAGGGCTATGGCGCGGGCTATGGCCACGCGCTTCTGCATGCCTCCCGATATTTCCGACGGATATTTCGAGTCGGCTCCCTTGAGATTGACGCGCTCGAGGCAGAACAATGCACGGTCGCGCATCTCTCCGTCACTCATTTTGGTGAACATCGACAGCGGGAACATCACGTTGCCGAGCACGGTCTCGGAGTCGAAAAGCGCCGACCCCTGGAAAAGCATCCCTATCTCCTTGCGCAGATTGTGTATCTCCTTGGAGTCCATCTTCATGACGTCACGGCCGTCGTAGAGTATCTCACCCGAGTCGGGACGCAGAAGACCCACTATCGACTTCATGAGCACCGTCTTTCCCGAACCGCTCTGGCCGATGATGAGATTTGTCTTGCCCGTATGGAATGTGGCCGATACATCATAGAGTATCTGCTTGTCGTCAAATGACTTGTTGATGTCTTTTACCTCAATCATTGCAGCAGCAGTTTTGTTAGCAATACGTCAAACAGCAGGATTAATATCGAACTCGTCACTACGGCATTGGTGCTCGCTTTGCCCACTTCGAGCGCGCCGCCTTTTACGTAATATCCGAAGAAGGCCGCTACCGAAGCTATGATATAGGCGAAAAAGAACGATTTGATGATGCCGTACCATACATACCATTCGCTGAACAATGCCTGCAGTCCGTAGGTGAATTTGGATATCGAGATTATGTCGGTGAAGTAGGCTACCGCCATGCCGCCGAGCATCGCCGTGCCCATACAGAATACCACGAGTACGGGAATGAACAGCACGAATGCCACGACTTTGGGGAGCACGAGATAACAGGCCGAATTGACACCCATGATTTCAAGGGCGTCAATCTGCTCCGTCACCCTCATGGTGCCTATCTCCGACGCTATGTTCGACCCGACTTTGCCTGCGAGTATCAAGCATAATATCGAGTTGGAGAACTCGAGCAGCACGATGTCGCGCGTGGCAAGTCCGACAGAATAGGCCGGTATGAGAGGGGAGGAGGTGTTGATTTCCATCTGGATGGTTATTACGGCTCCGATGAATATCGACACGATTACCACCAGCGGTATCGAGTCGACGCCGAGCTTGGAAATCTCGGCCACGGTACGCTTGAAGAACAGCCGCCACTTGTCGGGCAACGAGAACACCTTGTGCATGAACATGCAGTAGCGCCCGAATATGGCTATCGAATTGGTTATTGCCATGATACAGTTTTTCGTTATTTGGCCTTACGGTGCCATGACCGCCCGGGGCAATCCGTGGCAACAAAAGGCAGTTATCACCCTACAAAGGTACAATTTTTTTCGATTTATGTACCTCCCGCAAAATTCTTTAAGCGTTTTTTAACCCGTATTGCGAAATTTGACGCAATTAGAAACATATTTTGCTGCATGTCGCGGATTTATTTCGCAGGTTAATTGTTGCCTATAAGTTTAATGTATGCAGATTAAAAACTTTTATATGCCTAAATTTGTATATTAGTAGAAATATTGCTACCTTTACGGTAAAATCTATCATCATGAACAGATACAAAGTAAAGGAAGTGATAAAGATGCTTGAGGAAGATGGTTGGGTGAATATTGTCACAAAAGGCGACCATCGTCAATTCAAGCATCCTGATAAGAAAGGTAAGGTGACTGTCAGGGGTAAACCGAGCGAGACACTTGACCAATTTCTGCTCAACAGTATCTGGAAACAGGCCGGCTGGAGATAATATCCGGTCTCTTGGATGATAAAAATAATTTTAAACAGTAAGTTAAGTTATGGCAAACCGTAAATTGAAGGTTGATGTTAGCTGGACCGGCAAAAATTTCTGCTGTTCCTGGAGTGATGAAGTTGCAGGTACGGTGGTTGTCACAGCTAAGACACTCGAAAAACTTAAAGAAAATTTCGCAGAATCGCTCAAATGGCATATCGAAGGCTGTGTTGAGGACGGTGACGAGCTCCCGCAATATCTTGTGGACGGAGATTATGAACTTGACTACAACCTTGACACGGCAGCTCTGCTGCGTGATGCGGAGACATATACCACAATGGCTGCCATCAGCCGCGCGTCAGGCATCAATCAAAAACAGCTTTCGCACTATGCCAACGGGGTGAAACAGCCCAGGCCGATGCAGCGGGCAAGGATAATCGCAGGGTTGCACGTCATAGGCAGCCGCATAATGGCATTGTGTTGATTCTATGGCTTCAATGCATTGTTTCGCGTTTAGAGGGTGTCTCATACCAAAAGTTAAACACTGAGTGATGTATCTTTTAGATAAATTTTTGTTTTTGAGGAG
>ERZ824598.125-NODE-125-length-126694-cov-5.526378_pt1 | contig 126694 bp, 110 predicted proteins | sample MGYA00519934_ERZ824598 | MGnify/ENA primary metagenome ERZ824598 (study PRJEB31778, sample SAMEA3449177) | human gut metagenome | biome: human gut; feature: human-associated habitat; material: faeces | place: United Kingdom | collected 2010/2012 ... | reverse complement strand
TGCAGAATTTTAACAAGTTATAAAGGTTTTACCAACCATTTTTGGCAATTATACCGAAAAATACCTGTCTTTACGCGCACAGCTCACGGCGGGGAGAATACGAAAACGGCCTGCCGCTTTGCGACAGGCTGTCATTCATTTCCGCTTTGCGGAGGGTGAGGGATTCGAACCCCCGAACCCGTTAAGGTCAACAGTTTTCAAGACTGCCGCCATCAACCACTCGGCCAACCCTCCTTCCCTTAAAGGGATTGCAAATTTATACAAATTTTACAGACTTAGCAAATTTTTCAATAAATATCGGTATCGGTATTGTTCAATCTCACTGCCTGATGTATGTGCCTGCGGGAGACATAAACCCTGGAGAACAGTCTCCCGCAGGCACATACATCAGGCAAAAGAAGTAACGACAAACCTTGGTCGCTTGCCGGCAGGCAGTTTCCAGCAAAACATCCGCCGCACCGGCATGCCTTCCAGATACCTGAAATCCCGGCAACTGATGCTGATAACGCCAATTTGAGTATATCTTCAACACCGGCAGGCCTTACACGCAACTCAGAAAGGCACGACCGTGGAAGATGTTTTTCCGGAAGCAGTTGCTACCTGACCGGAGGCAGCAGCGACCGACCAGAGACGGCAATAACCGACCGGAGGCGGCAGCGACCGGCAATAAGCGGCAGAGGTCTGCGGGAATCCAAAACGGGCACGACCACGGCCTGCCGGAATCGGCTGAAGCCGACAGAAGCACGGCACAGTCAAGACAGCCAGGAAATCTCTCCAGCTGACGCTACCTTCCGGACTGTCTCTCCTCGCGGCGGTTCTCTTCGTGCGAGAAGAACTTCCACTGGAAAAGCAGCAGATAGAACGCCCCTATCGTCACGCACGAATCGGCGAAGTTGAACACGGGGCTGAAGAATATGACACGCTCGGCCGTGCGGATGATAGGAAAATAGAACATATCAACCACCTTGCCGAACATGAACGGGGCATAGTCCCATATCAGCCCGTAGAACATGCAGTCGATGACATTGCCTATCGCTCCGGCGGTGATTAGGGTCAGCCCCACCACGACTCCGGTCGGGGTATCGTCCTTCCTGAGCAGGCGGGAGATCCACCATATCAGCAGTCCGCTGAGGACTATGCGGAACAGCGACAGCAGCAGTTTTCCGACATCGCCGCCGAAAGCCATTCCGAAAGCCATACCCTCGTTCTCGATGAAGCACAGGCGGCACCACTGCCCTATGAGCATTATCTGTTCGCCGAGTTCCATGTTCGTCTTGACCAGGACCTTTATGACCTGATCGATGACGACGAGCAGCAGAGCAAGCAGTATCAGCCTGCCTCCCTTGGAGAACTTCATACCCTAGTTTTTGCCGTGCTTTGCGAGCATTTCCTTGGCCTCTACCGTGAGGGTGGCATGAGGCACCCTCTTGAGTCTCTCCTTGGGGATGAGCTTGCCCGTGGCGCGGCAGACGCCGTAGGTCTTGTTCTCGATGCGCACGAGGGCGGCCTCGAGGTTCTTGATGAACTTGTACTGCCTCTGCGCCATCTGGCTCGCCTCCTCCTTGGAGAGCTGGTTGGCGTCGCCGTCCTCAGCGGTCTTGAACGAAGGGGAGGTATCCTCTATGTCGTTCGTTCCGTTGTGGATTATCACTTCGCGCAGGGTATCGTATTCGGCTTTCGCGTGTGCGAGCTTCTCTTCGATGATCGCCTTGAATTCGGCGAGTTCCGCATCCGAGTAGCGGTTCTTTTCCGTTACGGGAGCCTTTGTTTCTTCTGCCATAGCTTTGTTGGTTGGTTTTAAGGATCAGTGCTTTTCTACTTTTATACTTATATGTCCGTCCTCCCACTCTATCTCGGACGCGCCGGAGACGGGGCCCGGAGAGGGAAGGAGTTCCAATGAGAGAGAGAGCGTCTGGGCGGCCACATAGCCGGAATATTCCGACAGGGCGTCCTTTATCGCCTCATACGCCTTGCCGTCGGCATAGACGGTGGTGTCTATCCTGTCCGTCACCTCGAAGCCGCTTTCCTTGCGCAGGTTCTGGATAGGATGTATAAGTTCGCGGGCTATTCCCTCGCGTATGAGCTGTGGCGTCTGCACTATGTCGAGCGCAAGAGTGAGCGAGCCATCGGTTGCAACGAGCCAGCCGGGCATGTCCTCCGAACTTATCTCATAGTCGCCCTTGCACAGCCTTACGTCTCCGCCTGGCAGGGCCAGCACATATTCGCCCTCGGCGCGCTCGATCGCGGAGATCTCCTCCTGCGAGAGGAGTGCGAACGCGGCCGCTATTTCCTTCATCCTCTTGCCGTAGAGCTTTCCGAGGGTCTTGAAGTTAGGCTTTATCTTCTTGGTGATTATGCCAGTCGTATCATGCAGGAACTCTATTTCCTTGACATTCACCTCCGTGAGGAATATGTCCCTTACTTTCTCTATATGTGCCTTCACCGTGTCGTCGAGCACGGGCACGAGCACTCTCGCGAGAGGCTTGCGCACGTTGATGCCGACCTTCTTGCGCAGGGCAAGCACCATTGAAGAAGCCTTCTGCGCAAAGGCCATGCTCTGCTCGAGGTCGGAATCGACCAGTCCGGCATGGTATGCGGGCATCGCGTGGAAGTGCACGGAACTCTCGCCGGGCATGAGGTCGAGCCACAGCCTCTCCATGAAGAACGGAGCGATAGGCGCACCCAGCAGGGCTATGCTCGAAAGTGCCTCGTAAAGAGTCTGGTAGGCGGAGAGCTTGTCCTCTCCGAGCCCGTGTCCCCAGAGACGCTTCTTGTTGAGCCTAATATACCAGTTGCTCAGGTCGTCGCACACGAAATCCTGTATCATGCGGCCGGCAGCCGTAATGTCATAGTCCTCGTAGGAGCGCACTACCGCATCGACAAGGGTGTTGAGACGGCTTATCAGCCACCTGTCGAAAAGAGGCCTGCGTGCGTAGGGCACCTGGGCGGCAGCCGGGTCGAACCCGTCGATGTTGGCATACAGCGCGAACACGGAATACGAGTTGTACAGGGTTCCGAAGAACTTGCGGCGCACTTCCTCCACCCCGGCCTCGTCGAACTTCAGGTTGTCCCAGGGCTGGGCGTTGGTAAGCATATACCAGCGCAGCGCGTCGGGACCGTAGCTGTCGAGGGCCTTGAACGGGTCGACGGCGTTGCCGAGGCGCTTGCTCATCTTCTCGCCCTTCCTGTCGAGCACGAGTCCGTTGGATATCACCCTCCTGAAAGCGGGAGTGCCGCTCACCATGGTATGTATCGCGTGCAGGGTATAGAACCAGCCGCGCGTCTGGTCGACGCCCTCGGCGATGAAGTCGGCCGTACAGCCGAAATCGGGAGTGTCCTTACCCCTGAGACCGGTCTGCGCATACGGCATGGAACCGGAATCGAACCATACGTCTATCAGGTCCGTTTCGCGGGTCATCTTCTTCCCGGACGGGCTTACGAGGAATATCTCGTCGACATAGGGACGGTGCAGGTCTATCCTGCCGTAGTTCTCCTTGCCCATGTCGTCGGGGTCGAAGCCCTTGTCCCTCAGAGGATTCGATTTCATGAATCCGGCCGCCACGGCCTTGTCTATCTCGGCATACAGCTCCTTCAGCGAGCCGATGCACAGCTCCTCGCGTCCGTCTTCGGTACGCCATACGGGAAGCGGCGTGCCCCAGTAGCGGCTGCGGCTGAGGTTCCAGTCCTGGATGTTCTCGAGCCACTTTCCGAACCTGCCGGTTCCTGTGGACTCGGGCTTCCAGACTATCTGGTCGTTGAGCCGTATCATCTCGTCGCGCACGGCGGTAGTCCTTATGAACCAGCTGTTGAGCGGATAGTAGATCACCGGCTTGTCGGTGCGCCAGCAGTGCGGATAGCTGTGCACATGCTTCTCTATCTTGAAGGCCTTGCCCTCCTTCTTGAGCATCACGCACAGGTCGATGTCGAGCGTGGGAGCATCGGCGGGAAGGGAATCGTCGTAGGCGTTCTTCACATACCTTCCGGACCACTCGCGGTAGGAGGCGTCGACCCTTTCCCTGACATAGTCCGGGTCGAGGTCTTCGATACGGCAGAAGCGGCCCTTGTAGTCCACCTGGGCCTGGGAGTCGCCGTTCGCGTCCATGACGGTCAGGGCGGGCACTCCGGCATCCCTGGCCACCTTGGCGTCGTCGGCACCGAAAGTGGGAGCTATATGCACGACGCCTGTACCTTCCTCGGTTGAGACATAGTCTCCGAGGATTACCCTGAACGCGCCTTCGTCAGGACGGAACCAGGGTATCAGCTGTTCGTAGCGCATGCCCTCGAGTTCCGTGCCCTTCATGACGCCGGGCAGCACCTCGTAGGGCGTCTTGCCGGAGAACACGCTCTCCACAAGATCCTTGGCAACTATATATGTGCATTCCTCGCCGCTGTAAGGATTGGCGGAACGCACCTTCACATAATCGATACGGGGCCCTACGCAGAGGGCGGTATTGGACGGGAGTGTCCAGGGAGTGGTCGTCCATGCGAGGAAATACAGCCCGTCAACGCCTGTGACCTTGAACTGCGCTATGCAGGTAGTGTCCTTGACATCGCGGTAGCAGCCCGGCTGGTTGAGCTCGTGGCTGCTGAGTCCGGTACCTGCGGCAGGAGAATAAGGCTGTATGGACTTGCCCTTGTAGAGCAGCCCCTTCGAGTATATCTGCTTCAGGAGCCACCAGAGCGTCTCGATGTAGCGGTTGTCGTAGGTGATGTAGGGGTCGTCCATGTCGACCCAATAGCCGATGCGCTCGGTAAGGGTACGCCACTCGGCCGTATATTTCATCACCTCCTCGCGGCAGGTGCGGTTGTAGTCCTCGACGCTTATCTTCCGTCCTATGTCTTCCTTGGTGATGCCGAGCTTCTTCTCCACTCCCAGCTCGACGGGCAGTCCGTGGGTGTCCCATCCCGCGCGGCGGCGCACCTTGTATCCGGACTGGGTCTTGTAGCGGCATACCGCGTCCTTTATGGAGCGGGCCATCACATGGTGTATGCCCGGCATGCCGTTGGCGGACGGCGGCCCCTCGAAGAAGATGAACTCCGGCGCGCCCTCCCTAAGCCTGAGAGAGGTTCCGAAAGCATCCTCCTTCTTCCACGTTTCAAGGACGTCCCGTGCCGTCCCTACCAAATCAAGTCCGCCGTACTCTTTGAATCTCATACTTTTTTCGTAATTTTGCGTCTGCCGGATTTCCGGCGCAATACAATTTCGCAAAGTTAAGAAATTCTGCTTTATTATACAATCTGAGCGTATGGCCATCCTGGATATAGTACTGCTTCTCTGCTTCGTGCCGGCGATAGTCAGCGGCATCACCAAAGGCTTCATAAGACAGGCCGCGGAACTGGTCGCGATACTGGTCGGAGCCTGGGCGGCGTTCCACTTCTCGTCCCTCGCAAGCACATGGCTCGCGCAGTACATAGAGCTGGACAAGCTCGTGCTGCACATAATATGCTTCGTGCTGATCGTGGTCATAGTCTCGCTGCTGCTGAGCCTCGCGGGGATCCTTGTCACCAAATTCATAAACATAGTCTCGCTCGGCTGGATAAACGGCCTGCTCGGACTGCTGTTCGGAATAATAAAGGTCGCCGTGATACTCGGGCTGCTCATCATGGCATTCGAGGCCCTCAACTCCTCGCTCGGCCTGGTAGACGCGGAAGAGCTCGACGGTGCGGTGGTCTACCAGAAGCTCAAGGGGATAGCCGAACATGTATTCCCCTACCTCAAGACATTCATAACAGGAATCGATGGCTAAGATAATATTGATAGAAACCTCTACCACGCTCTGTTCCGTCGCCCTCGCGGTGGACGGCAAGGCCGTATGCAGCAGGGAGAGCGGCACGCCGAAAGCCCATGCGTCGCTGACGGCGGTCTTCGTCAGGGAGGTGCTCGGCGAGGCCGGACTCGCGGCCGGCGGATGCGACGCCGTATGCGTGAGCGCAGGGCCGGGGTCGTATACCGGGCTCAGAGTGGGCGTATCCACCGCGAAAGGGATCTGCTTCGCCGCCGGACTGCCCCTGCTGTCGATATGCACCCTCGACATACTTGCGGCGCAGGCGGTACGCGACGGGCATGTATCAGGTGAATGCAGGCACATAGTCCCGATGATAGACGCCAGGCGCATGGAAGTCTACACGGCGACCTACGACGCCGCAGGGCACAGGCAGACCGATGTCGCACCGCTGGTAGTTGAAGCCGGCAGCTTCGGGCGCGAGCTTTCCGAGGGAGAGACCGTATTCATCGGAGACGCCGCCGACAAGTGCCGGGAGGTCGTCGCATCCCCTGCCGCACGCTTCGTCCAGACATACCCGCACGCCTCGGCCATGGCACCGCAGGCCGAGAGGCTGTTTTCCGAAGGCAGGTTTGAAGACTGCGCCTACTTCGAGCCCTTCTACCTCAAGCAGTTCATGGCAACGACAAGCAAGAAGAAACTTTTCTGAACATGGCATTCGCATTCATATTCATGGTCTGCGTGTTCGCAGTCATAGTCGTCTCGGTCAGCAAGGGGAAATCCGCGCAGGTCAAGGTAGAGAAGCTGGAATTTCCCGACGACAAGGCGCAGGCACCGCAGGAAGACGCATCCGCACAGGAGTACGAGCCCGTCCCGGTGAGCGGTCCCGTAGAGGCATACGACCGCCCCACGCCGACGGCGACGGCACCGCAGGAAGCACCCGTGCGGCCGACGGCGGACACGGCGGCGAGGCCCGCAGCGAAAGCTCCCGGGAAGCCTGCCGCAAAGGCTCCGGCTGCCGCAACAGCAAGAACGGCAACACCGGCCGCAGCAGGAAGAGCTTCGGGACAGGCCGCCGCATCTACAGGGGAGCAGCATCCCGCGGTCGACCTCGGCAGCGATGAAGAGAAGAGGAAATTGATCATTTATTCGGAAATACTCAAGCCGAAATTTGACCGATAGCGCGATTTTGCCTATATTTGCAAAAACACCGAGGGTTCTGCCGCAAAAGGCAGGACTCCTTTTTAATTAACCATATCCAACAAAACATGAGTGAAGTACACTATATGAGCCAGGAAGGGCTCGATAAGATCAAGAAGGAACTGGCGGAAGCCCTGGCCCAGAGACCCGTGATATCGGCGGCCATAGCCGAGGCCCGCGAGAAGGGCGACCTCTCCGAAAACGCCGAATACGAATCGGCGCGCGAGGCGCAGGGGCTGCTCGAGCTCAGGATCGCCAACCTGCAGAACATGATAATCAACGCCAAAGTGCTCGACAGCTCCCAGCTCGGCACGGACAAGGTCCAGATGCTCAACAAGGTGAAGGTCGAGAACCTGGGCAACAAGCGCATAATGGAGTTCACGATCGTAGGCGAGAGCGAGGCCGACTTCTCGAAGGGCAAGCTCGCCGCCACCACTCCTATCGCCAAGGCCCTGCTCGGACACGGCGTAGGCGAGACCGTCGACGCCAAGGCGCCTTCGGGAATAATCAAGTTCAAAATCCTCGAAATCTCCATTTAGGACATGGCCACTATCTTCACCAAAATCGCGAAGGGCGAGATCCCGTCGTACAAGGTCGCGGAGAGCGAAGACTTCTACGCTTTCCTCGACATCAGCCCGCTCTCCCTGGGGCACACGCTGGTAATACCGAAGCATACGGAGGACGACTATATCTTCCACCTGGATCCCGAGACCTACGCCGGCCTGTGGGCTTTCGCCCGCAAGGTCGCCGTGGCCCTGAAGGCGGCCGTGCCCTGCAAGAGGGTGGGCGTCGCGGTGCTCGGCATGGAAGTCCCGCACACCCACATCCACCTTGTTCCCCTGCAGAGCGAAGGGGACATGGATTTCCGCAGGCAGCGTCCGGAATTCACCGAAGAACAGATGGCCGGGACTGCGGCCGCAATCCTTGCAGAATATGAGAAGAACAACAGTTAGGCTCCTCGCGCTTTCGGCGGCGGCCCTTGCATTGGCGGCCTGCTCGGACAGGTCGGTCATCAGCGGAAAGATAGACGGCGCCGCAGACTCCGAACTCATAATAAAGCAGCTCGACGTCAACAGGTTCGCCGTGCTCGACACCATAAAGACCGACGGCGGCGGCTCGTTCAGCTATAAGGTAAGGGTAGACAAGGGCAATCCCGAGTTCATCTATATCTTCAAGGGCGACAGGAGGCTGGCGGCACTGCTGCTCGAGAGCGGCGAGAAGGCTTCCGTAGAGGCCGACACCCTCGGCAACTACAGCGTGAGCGGCTCCGAGGGCTCCGCCAAGCTCTCAGAGATTGAGAAGGCTTCCACCAGGTTCGCATCCGAGATGAGCGCAGCCTCGGACAACGGCCCCGAGATGGCCAGGATATATCTCGAACACTACAGGGCAGGCGTGAGATATATCCTCGAGAACCCCTACTCGCTCACCGTAATCCCGGTGCTGTACGAGCAGATGGGAGGCGCCACCCCGATTTTCAACCAGCCTACCGACGCCATATTCTTCCGTAACGCGGCAGACTCGCTCGAAACCGTATATCCCGACTCACGCTATGTAAAGGCCCTCCGGAGAGAAGCGGAGCGCAGGATGAAGCTGCTCGAACTCGACGGACAACTCCGTGCCGCCGGGGAGATCTCCTATCCCGACCTCAAGATGCCCGACATCGACGGCGGGCAGAAGGCCATAAGCGACATCGACGCGAGGGCCGTTCTGGTACATTTCTGGGACTGCGCAGATGCTGCCCAGAAGATGATGAACCTGGATGTGCTGCTCCCGATATACAATGACTTCCACGATCTGGGATTCGAGATATACGCAGTCTGCCTGACTACCGACAAGGCTTCATGGGGAGCTGTCGTAAACGCGCAGAAACTCCCGTGGGTCAATGTCTGCGACGCGCTCGGAGCCGCATCTCCGGCGGTAAGCCTCTATAATGTCACGTCGCTCCCGAACTCCGTGCTCATAGTGGACGGCGAGCTCGCGACCGACAGCGACATAAAGGGAGAGGACGATCTCAGAAGAGTGCTCGGCAGGACTCTCGGTCGGCGTTAAGCTGGGCCTTGAGAGCATCAATCGAATCGAAGCGCCTCATGTCACGGAGGCGCTTTTTGAATTCTATGCGGATATCGAGTCCGTATATGTCCTCGTCGAAGCCGAATATGTTGGTCTCCACCACGCCGGAGACATTAGTCATGCCGTAGAACTTCCTGCCGAGAGTCTCCACTCCGGTAAAATAGACCCCTTCCGCCGGCAGTATCTTAAGGGGGTCGCACATCTGCATGTTTGCTGTAGGAAAGCCCAGGGTACGCCCGAGCTGCTTTCCACCTACTACGACACCCCCTATCGAATACCCGTATCCGAGCATCCGGGCGGCAAGTTCCACATGTCCGAGCGACAGGGCCTCCCTTATCTTGGTGGAACTGACGGTAATCCCGGTCATTCCAGCAGGACATCCTGGAAGCGGTGCATCCGTTTCCAGGGTCAGCGGGCGGACCGTCCTGCATTCCAGGCCCAGCGATCCGCAGAGCGCGGCTATGCCGTCCGCGCCGAGCATGTCGCTGCCCACGCGGTTGTCGTACCCGATGACAAGGCCGGTAGCCCCGTACTTCCCGACAAGCACATCCCTTATATAGCTCCCCGCATCCATAGAGGCGAACTCTCTGGTGAAGTCCAGCATCTCTACCCTGTCAACTCCGAGGGAGCGCAGCATCGCGGTCTTCTCCTCATTGGTAGAGAGCAGCCTGAGCGTCCGCGCATCCTGCTGGAGCACGGCCCGGGGGTGGTGCCGGAAAGTTACGACAATCGCCTCTTCCCCCTTGCTGCGGGCGGAAGAGACGAGAGTCCTTATAACTTCACGGTGTCCGAGGTGGACGCCGTCAAAGAAACCTGTAGATACTACAGCCATTTCACGAGAGGGAAATCCTGCCTGTGCGGAAGACGCGGATTCTTCGGATAGTAGCGGGTTCCGACCATATACATGCCCGTCCTCTCGGGGAAGACGGCGACCTGGTAGGTAGCCTTGCCGTCCTGGTACGAAACCATATTGAACTCGCTTATGTTCTGCAGGTGGCGCTTGCCGCTCTCGTCGGCGAAGGTGAACACCATTTCCACGCCGATATCCTCGGGTTTGAGTCGGCCCAGGTCGAGCACGACCTCCGCATTGAGGGTGTTGTCCGCCGAAAGCGAATATGAGTCGACAGTCTGGGTGTAGGAAATGACGCGGATGTTGCTCCACTCGTCCATAACCAGCTGCTTCCAGGCGGCGATTTCAGCCGCAACCTTTCCTCCTTCAGCGTTCAGTTCCTCGAAACGCCTGCTCTGGGGTATGTAGTACTGGTTGCAGTAGTCGGTAAGCATACGGTTGGTAGTGAACTCGCAGGCGACCTTCGCGACGGTGTTCTTGATGTATCCGAGCCACTTCTCCGACAGTCCCGTCTCGGGATTGACGTCATAGTAGTCGGGGGCTATCTCGTTCTCTATCGTAGAATAGATAGTGGCCGCATCAAGCTCGTTCTGGTAGTTGGGGTCGTCGTAGGTCTTCTCGAGAGGCAGGGCCCAGCCGGCTCCGGGCTGGTATCCTTCCACCCACCAGCCGTCCAGCACGGAGAAATGCATCACTCCGTTCATGGCGGCCTTCTCTCCCGATGTTCCCGATGCCTCAAGGGGACGGGCGGGGTTGTTGAGCCATACGTCCACTCCCTGCACGAGCCTCTTGGCGAGGGTTATGTCGTAGTCGGCGACAAAGATTATCCTGCCGAGGAAGCGGTCCTGCTTGGAGATGTCTATGATCTGCTTTATGAGGTCCTGTCCCGCTCCGTCGGCAGGATGTGCCTTGCCGGCGAATATGAACTGCACGGGATGCTCGGGATTGTTGACTATCGCGTCGAGCCTGTCGAGGTCGGAGAACAGCAGCGTGGCCCTCTTGTAGGTCGCGAAACGGCGGGCGAAGCCTATGGTCAGCACGTCGTCGCGCAGCCTCTCCTTGATCGTCACGATCTGGCTGGGCGTATAGTGCGCGCAGAGCTGGGGAATGGAGAACCTCTCCCTGACCGTATCGATAAGGTCGCGCTTCATCAGCTTACGTGTCTCCCAGAGTTCCTTGTCGGGCACCGAATATATGCCTTCGAAACACCTCTTGTCATAGTGGTGGTTCTGGAAATCCGCACCGAACACCTTCGCGTGTATCTGCTTCCACTTCTTGGCGGTCCAGGTCGGATAGTGCACGCCGTTGGTCACATAACTTATGTAGAGTTCTTCGGGCAGGTATCCGGGATACATGTCCGCGAAGATCTCGCGGCTCACCTTGCCGTGGAGCATGGACACTCCGTTGACATTCTGCGACATGTTCGCGGCAAGATAGCTCATGGAGAACTTCTCCTGATGATCGTCGGGGTTGATCTTTCCGAGGCTCATAAGAGTCCTCCAGTCGATGCCGACGCTCTGGGGATAGTATCCGAGATACTTTCCTATGAGCTCCTCGCTGAACGCGTCGTGTCCCGCGGGAACGGGAGTGTGGGTCGTGAAGAGTCCGGAAGTCCTGATGAGCTCCATAGACTCGCTGAAGCTGTGGTGTCCGTCCTGTATGCACTCGCGCAGCCTCTCCAGGCCCGCGAACGCCGCATGTCCCTCGTTATAATGGTAGATAGTGGGATTGAGCCCCAGGGCGCGCAGGGCCCTGACTCCTCCTATGCCGAGGAGCAGTTCCTGCTTGAGCCTGTTCTCCCAGTCCCCACCGTAGAGCTGGTACGTAACCTGCTTGTCCTCCGGGATATTGTCCTCGAAGTCAGTATCGAGGAGATAGAGGTCGGTACGGCCCACGGCCACCTTCCATATACGGGCGCTGAGCTCGCGTCCGGGCATGGGAACCCTGACCTTCATCCAGGCGCCGTTTCCGTCGAACACGGGTTCGGCCGGAATCTTCATGAAGTCCTGTGCCGTATACTCCGCCACCTGGTTGCCTTGGGGCGTGATACGCTGGGTGAAATAGCCGTACTTGTACAGCAGGCCTACAGCAACCAGGTTGACATTCATGTCGCTGGTCTCCTTGAGATAGTCTCCGGCGAGTATTCCGAGGCCACCGGAATAGATTCTGAGCGAGGTGTCGAGTCCGTACTCCATGCAGAAATATGCGACGGAAGGTTCCGTCCTCTTAGACTTCTGCTCCATATAGGAGTCGAACTCCCTCATGACATTGTCCAGACGTCCTACGAACTCCTCGTCCTCCGCGAGTTCCTGGTATCTCTTTATGCTGACCTTGTCCAGTATCTCCATTGGATTGTGTCCGGACTTGTGCCACAGGCGGGCGTCCACGCTCTTGAAAAGCGCCTTTGCGTTATCATTCCAGCACCACCAGAGGTTCTTGCAGAGGGTCTCGAGACCCAGGAGCTTCTCAGGCAGGTGTCTGGTCACCATTATGCTCTTCCACGACGGCGCTCCGATTTCGTTTCTGTTCATCTTTCGTTGTTTATTCTCTACTTCTTCTCCGCGATAGCGTTGTCCAGCCTTATGCTGAAGTCGCTCAGGACGTTCATATAGTTTATGAACGCCTCATAGGGCGTAGCATAGGGATTGAACCTGCTGTGTATCTCACCGTCAGAGAAGAATTTCGTGCACATATAATAGAAGTGGTCGCTCTCCTGGAGGTGTCCGTAGTCGGTCCAGAGAGCCTCGTCGTCCGCAAGCGAAAGCTTCTCCTCAAGCTCGTAGAGCTTGTGGAACGCGTCCTGCTGCAGTTCGTTGCCGAGCCATGCGGACAGGTCCCTCTCCTCGTCGGCCCACGAAATGGCCTCGGGAACGGAAATCTCCCCTACGGAATGGTGCTTGGCCGCAGCCCTCGAAGGGGTGACGAACTCGAGCTCGGGATCCTTTGCCACGAGGTCGGTGAACGCCCTCATGAAGTCGAAGATTCCGCACTCCGCGCCCTGATGCTCTCCGAACGTCTCGTAATCCATGAAGAGGTTGACTATCTCCCCCTCGGAAGCCTTGATCCAGCCGAGATACTTCTCGGCGGTCAGGGGCCATTCGCCCCAGCCCCTGTCGGAGAAGCGGAAGGCTATGTCGTCGCTGAGGGAATAGTTGCGCAGGAGCACCTTGAGTCCGCTCTTGTACTCGTTGTTATACAGATAGTTGGGACTTCTCCAGCCCATGATGTGGCGCGCACCTTCCGTAAGCATGGTCTTGAAGCCGAGATTGTAGACCTCCTTGCCTATGCTGTCGGAATAGATGAGCTCCGTGTTGCGGAAAGTCTTGGGCGTCACGCCGAAATATTTCTCTATGGCTTCCTTGTGCCTGCGGACCTGGTTCTCGAATTCCTGTCCGGAAGCGAGGGACGAGAGCGAATGGTTGTAGGTCTCGCAGAGGAACTCGACCTTGCCGGTATCGGCAAGTTTCCTGAAACTCTCCACGACCTCCGGAGCATAGCGGTCGAACTGTTCGAGCGCGGAGCCGGAAATCGAGAACGCAAGCTTGAGCTTGCCCTTGCTCTTCGTGATCTGCTCGAGGAGCAGCTGGTTCATAGGCAGGTAGCACTTCTGCGCCACCCTTTTCAGGATTGTCCTGTTGGCAAAATCGTCATAGTAGTGAGAATCCTTACCTATATCGAAAAAGCGGTACAGACGGAGTCTCGAAGGCTGATGGACCTGAAAATACAGGCATACTGACTTTTTCATATTATTGCTTGACTACTGATTCATAAACTTTCTTGAGCTTGGCGGTGGCACCGTTCCACTTGAGCTCGTTAACTTCGTCATATCCCTGCTTCGTCGCAAACCTTGCGAGCGCAGGATACTGCAGGAGGGCATAGATGTCGTCCGCCATGGCATCGACATCCCAGAAATCCACCTTGAGCGCGTATTTGAGCACTTCGGCCGCTCCGGACTGGTGCGAGATTATGGCAGGGACATTGGAGCGCATGGCCTCGAGGGGCGATATTCCGAAAGGCTCCGATACCGAGGGCATTATGTACACGTCCGAGAGGGCGAACATCTTCTGCACCTCCTTTCCGCGCAGGAAGCCCGTGAAATGGAAACGGTCAGAGATGCCAAGACGCGCCACCTGGCGTATGGCCTTGTTCATCATGTCTCCGCTTCCGGCCATGACGAAACGCACGTGCGGAGTCCGCTTGAGCACCTTGGCGGCAGCCTCGATGAAGTATTCGGGGCCCTTCTGGAAAGTAATCCTGCCGAGGAAGGTCACAATCTTGTCGCTTACCGCGCGTTTGACCTTGATGTCGTCGCGTCCGCTGAAATCCACGGCGTTATGCACGGTAACGACCTTGGCAGGATCGATGCCGTACCTGTTTATGACTATGTTCCTCGTAAGGTCGCTGACCGTAACCACGCAGTCGGCGGCCTCCATTCCCCTTTTCTCGATGGCATATACCCTGGAATCGACCATGTCGTCGGAGCCGCGGTCGAAGGAGGTCGCATGCACATGCACCACAAGGGGCTTTCCCGTAAGCTCCTTCGCGGCGATTCCGGCAAGGTAGGTAAGCCAGTCGTGAGCATGGATGACGTCGAACTCGTTCTGCATCGCGATAGTCCCGCCCACCTGGGCGTAACGGGACACCTCCTCGAGCAGGTTGGCGCCGTATTTCCCGGAGAACTTGAACTTCTGTCCGAAGCCCACCGAGGTCTCGTGCACATGCTCCTTCTTCATCTTCTCGATCGCCTCGTAGTATTCCGAAGGGTCTACATAGGGGACAAGGCTGGAGTCCACGTTGATGAACTTGACCTTATCTATGAACTCCTCAACGCTGTCGCTGACATTGCTCACCGCAACGTCGCTGGCGTTGATTATCCTGGCGCAGCTCTGGTCTTCGTCGCCGGAAGCCGAAGGCATCACGAAGAGCACTTCGACTCCGTTATGGGCCAAGCCCTTGACGATACCTTCACAGGCCGTACCGAGTCCGCCTGCAATGTGAGGCGGGAACTCCCAACCGAACATCAGGACTCTCATTTCTCTTTACTCCTGTATTTGTCCAACATTCTTTCGACAGAAAGCAGCGAAGCCGTGCTCAGCGCAGACGAGATCGCGCCGTGGGGAGCGTGCGGGGGATCTCCGTCATAGAGTTCGGAGAACGCACCTATTCCGTGCTGGCCGAGATCCTCGTAGAATCCTTCCGTCAGCCATTCGGCCCTCTTCACGAAAGAAGGGCCCTTGACTTTCAAGGCTATCTTCACATACGGCTCCAGCAGGCTGGGCCTCGCACATCCCTGGTGATAGGCGAGATCCCTGTCCCTCTGGGTCCCTTCATAGACTCCCTTGTACTTGGGATCGCGGGGAGAGAGGGTCCTTATGCCCCTCGAGGTGACGAGCTCGTTGTCTATGACCCTCAGGATCGAGGGCACGAGTTCATCGTCTATAGGGGAATAGTCGCAGGCGAGAGGACACAGCTGGTTGGGCCTTATGTCCATATTCTGGCCGGCGTTGTCCACATAGTCTGCAAGGCAGCCGTAGGAAGGGTTCCAGAAGGTCTTCTGGTAGTTCTCCCTGACGAGGTCGCGTATGCGGCTCCATTTCGCGATGAAGGGATTTTTCTTCGAACCGTAATTCGCCTCCATATCGACCGCGAAGCAGATAGCGTTGTACCACAGGGCGTTGGTCTCGACCTGGTAGCCGGCCCGCTCCGTGACGGGGATTCCGTCGACATAGGCATTCATCCACGAAAGGGCCGTGCGGTACTTCTGGGCCCACAGCAGGCCGTTGGGATGCATGGCTATTTCGGCGCGCTCGCCGGGAAGGTAGCTCTCGACGATGCCGCATACGGTAGCTCCGTACTTCTTCCACACGGCCTTGGGGTCGGCTCCGTAGGATATGTAGTCCTGGAGTATCGACGCCATTACGAGCGGAGCCTCCACCTGGGTGGTCCTGTGGAAGAGCCTCTGCTGCTCGTCGCCTATTATATTGTCAAGTATCTCCTCGAACAGTTTCGGGTTGTCCAGCCCGTAGAGAGCAAGCCCCGGCAGGGCCAGGAGCGACTCCCTGAGCAGTCCGGTATACAGCCAGGTAAGGCCAGCGGTTATCCTCTTGCGGTTGTTATGGTCGATTATGAGCGTGTCGGCGCAGCGGCGGAGCTGGTCGCGGTATCCGGTGATCTCGCCCATGGCCTTCACGCCGGCGGTAAACCTCCTCTTGAACTCCGACGGGGTCCCCTGCCTTACGGATGCCGAGAGTATGACATTTCCCCCGGGCTTTACCGTGCATTCGAACGAGCCGGGCACGAGCAGGTCTTCGAGACAGTCGAAGCCGCGGCGTGCCTCGTCGGAATAGGTGATGTTGTTGTTCCAGTGGGGCGAGGCAGTGAACTTCGCCTTCTGGTCGCTCATCTGCAGGTTGAGGTCGGGGAAGTTGGAATACATCCTGAAAGACATTCCGCCGTCGACAGCCACGCCCGAAGTATTCGCCTCAGGATTCTGGTGCGTGAGGCTGTGGATGTTGCGGAACGCGAGGAAAGGCTTGAGTATGAGCTTCACCGGCGAGGGGGACTCGACCAGTTCATACTTTATCATGATCTGGTCCCTGTCCTGCGCCAGCAGAAGGCTCTTGCGGAACACGACGTCGCCCACCTTGTAGGTGATCTGAGGGATGGGGTCGGCGCTGAAATCGACGATATATTTGTGCCCCCTGGGCTCATAGATGTCGCCGTAGCAGTGAATGCCGAGGTTAAACTGCTTGCCCTTGATGACAAGGCTCTCGTCTACTCCGGAGAGCAGAAGATACCTGTCGCCACCGAAACGGTCGAGGGTGACGGCCAGCAGTCCGTGGTAACGGCGCGTATTGCAGGTCAGGATAGACGTATTGCAGTACGCTCCGGACTTGTTGGCGCACAGGATCTCCTTCTTGAGAGAGTATGCCAGGTTGACAAGCTCGGATTTGTTGAATTTTATAAATGCCATAATATAACTATAACGTTACGACCTTTTCCTAAGCACGATGGCGACACGGCTCGGCAGATAAAGCGAGAGCCTTCCGTCCACCGTCATGTGAGTCTCGCCCGGCTGGAGCCTGGCGAATCCCCCGAATTCCGCCTCGTCCGAATTGAACGCCATCTCATACTCGCCGTCCGGAGCCGGGAAGCCGTAGCCGGAGTATGACTCACAAGGATTGAAATTGAATGCAAATATACTATTTCCACGCCTGAATATCAAGATTTTCGCACTCTCGTCGACATATAATTGCACCGGACGGGAATCAAGCACCCTTTCTTTCTTGACATACGATATCATCCTTGCATCGAACACCTCCAGTCCGGCATAGCGGAGGTCCTCCCTGTCGGCGAGCGACCACTGCCTGCGGGCGTACTTGTACGACCAGCCGTTGCCTTCGCGCGGGAAGTCTATCCACTCGGGATGCCCGAACTCGTTGCCCATGAAATTGAGGTAGCCTCCGCCGCAGGTGCCGAGGGTGGCGAGCCTTATCATCTTGTGCAGGGCCACGGCGCGGTCTATCGTCAGGCTCGGCGTGCTCTTGCTCATGGAAGTGTACATGTCCTTGTCCGCCAGGCGGAACATTATGGTCTTGTCGCCCACGAGAGCCTGGTCGTGGCACTCGGCATAGGAGACGGTCTTCTCGTCCACGCGCTTGTTGGTCAGCTCCCACCACATCTCACCCATGCTCCACTGCTCGTCGTGCAGCTCCTTTATCCACTTGATCCAGTGGTCCGCTATGCCCATGGCCATACGGAAGTCGAATCCGACTCCGCCCGCCTCGAACGGCGCCGCGAGCCCTGCCATACCGCTGACATCCTCGGCAATGGTTATCGCGGCCGGGTTGATCTCGTGGACAAGCATATTGGCGAGCGCGAGATAGCTGACCGCATTCTCGTCCACGCCGGAATCGAAATACAGCGAATAGTCGCCGAAGTCCTTGCCCAGTCCGTGGTTCCAGTAGACCATACTGGTCACTCCGTCGAAACGGAAACCGTCGAGATGATACTCCTCCAACCAGAACTTGCAGTTCGACAGCAGGAAATACTTCACCTCGTCCTTGCCGTAGTCGAAGCACCGGGAGCCCCAGGCGGGATGATGTCCCGCCGCCCCCTGGTAGAAATACAGGTCATCCCTGCCGTCGAGCCGTCCGAGCCCCTCGGCCTCGTTCGACACGGCATGAGAATGCACTATGTCCATTATTACGGCTATGCCCATGCGGTGCGCCTCGTCCACCAGGGCCTTGAACTCCTCGGGAGTGCCGAAACGGGAGCTGAGCGCGAAGAAGTTGGACACCTGGTAGCCGAACGAGCCGTAGTACGGATGCTCCTGCAGCGCCATTATCTGGAGCACGTTGTACCCCAGGCGCCTGACCCTCGGGAGCACGTCGCGCCGGAATTCGTCGAAAGTGCTCACCTTCTCCTTCTCGGAACTCATGCCTATGTGGCATTCGTAGATCAGGGGATGAGGGCGCCTTCCGGGCCTGCGGTATTTCCATTCATAGGGCTCCGGATCCCACACCTGGGCGCTGAAGACCTTGGTCACCGGATCCTGCACGACCCTCGTCACATACGCCGGGAGCCTCTCCCCTCCGCCGCCGGGCCACTCTATCCACAGCTTGTAGAGCTCTCCGTGGCGCAGGAACATCTCGGGCAGGGAGAGTTCCCAGTTGCCGGCACCGACAGGCCTGAACGAATACGCCTCGGTGCGCTTCCAGTTGTTGAAGTCGCCGACAAGGAAGATGCGCGACGCGTTGGGCGCCCATTCGCGTATGACCCAGCGGCCGTCCTCCCTGTGCAGGGGATAGTAGATATGGTTGTTGACGGCTGCGCCCAGGGGGCCGTCACCGGCGAGTTTCCTCCTGTCCGCGAGGATACGCGCGTGCCTGGCATCGACCGCCTCCCGGTATGGTCTGAGCCAGGGGTCGATGTCGTAGATTTTCTTTGTCATGATATGTGGTCGGCATTGGTTTCCAAAGTCCTCAGGTATTCCCTGCAGGCGGCGACCAGTTCGTCGGCCCGCCTGATGTACCTGTCTATGTCTCCGAGCGCGGTGGACGGGTCTTCCACGGCGGCGGCTATCTTCTCGAGTTCTTCAAGAGCCTTGTTATAGTCCAGTTCTTCCATACCTTTTCCGTTTCTGTCAAACGACCTTGGCGTTTACGGTCCCGTCTGCGAAGAGCACCCTTATGCCGTCGCCGGGACGGAGCGACGAGGCGGACTTGAGCACATGGCCGGAGCTGTCGGCGACCAGGCTGTATCCGCGGGAAAGTATGCTGCGCGGATCGGCCGAACGGATCCTGGAATGCAGCAGCTCCAGGGCGGCCTCCTCCCGCGCGAGCCTTGCCGAGAACGCCAGTCTCAGCCTCTGAGCGAAAGCGCCTAACTGCTGGTCTTCCGCAGACATGATGTCTATGAAGAAGTCCGCGAGGGCGGTAGGCGTCTTGACATGGGAGAAGGCCACCATGTCGGCCACATGATAGTCCCTCTCATGGCCTATGGCCGTAAGGACGGGCACACCGCAGGAAGCTATCGCGAGGCAGAGACCGTAGTCGTCGAAGCAGGAGAGGTCGAGCGCGGAACCGCCGCCGCGTATTATAAGCACGGCGTCGAAGCGTCCTCCGGCCGACTCAGCCCTTGCGAGCGCATCCGATATCGATGCGGGAGCATCGGAGCCCTGCATCACGGCTTCGAAAAGGGTCACCGAGAACGCGAAGCCGCAGTCGTTGCCCTCGAGATGACGGCAGAAGTCGCCGTAACCCGCGGCATTCGCCGCCGAAATCACCGCAAGGCGGCGGGGCAGGGACGGCAGCGAGAGCCTCTTCTGGGCATCCATCATGCCCTCCGACTCCAGAGTCTGTATCGTATGCCTGCGCTGCAGCTCGGCCGCGCCTATGGTATACAGGGGTTCTATCTCCTCGATTGACAGGGTCATGCCGTAGAGTTCGCTGTAGGAAAGGTACACCCGGACAAGTATCTCCATTCCAGGTTCCAGGCCTCCTCCCGACGCCTCCCTGAAATATGCCGCAAGCACCGGATAGCGGCTGCGCCATATCACGGCCTTGGCCTTGGCGATGCTGCGGCCGCCCTCGTTCTGGCAGAGGTCGACATAGCAGTGGCCGCCGGCCTTCACCTGCACGGAAGCCACCTCGGCCCGGACCCACAACCTGTCCGGGAAAAGGCTTTCGACACCCTCCCTCACCTGCCTCAGCAGTTCTGCCAGACCGATATAATCCTTTACCATAACGCCACCTACAAATTTACAAAAAATGGTAAAAACTTTGTATATTTGCGCCCGGAGAATGTTGGCGGACGGGCTATGGTAATCAAGGAGGCACAGTTCGTGGGCAGCAGCACACGTGTGGCGGGAAAGCCCGGAAGGGCCCTTCCCGAATTCGCCCTCATCGGAAGGTCCAACGTCGGCAAATCGTCCCTGATCAACATGCTCTGCGGGAGCAGGAAGCTCGCGATGACCTCCTCCACCCCGGGAAAGACAAGGCTGATCAACCGTTTCCTGATAAACGGCAGCTGGTATCTGGTCGACCTGCCCGGGTACGGATACGCCAAGGCCTCCCATGACACGAGGAACGAGATAGCCTCCGTCATAAAGGACTATATACTCAACTCGGAAGAGCTCGCTATACTTTTCGTGCTGGTGGACTCGCGCCGCCCCATAGGACGCATCGACATCGATTTCATCGCAGAACTGGGAGAGCACGGCATCCCGTTCGCCATAATACTTACGAAGTGCGACAAGCAGGGTCCGAACGCCCTGTCCGCGACAATGCAGGAGAACGAGCGGCTCATCCTGCAGCAGTGGGAAGAAATGCCGGATGTGCTGTGCAGCTCTGCCGCCGACGGACGGGGCAGGGACGAGATCCTGGACTATATAGACAAGATCCTCAAAACAATATAATCGCTATGTTACACTCCCACAGACTGGAATTGTTCGCGTGCCGCGCCTCGGAAGATTTCGCACGCAAGGTGATTGCCCACCTCAACGGGCGCAGGAACGCCGACGAGCCGGAACTCCATCTTGGAAAGATCGAAGTCACTCCCTTCAGTGATGGAGAGTTCCAGCCCCACTTCACGGAAAGCGTACGCGGAGCATCCGTCTATATCCTGCAGTCCACTATACCGCCTGCAGAAAACCTCATGGAACTCCTTCTGACAATCGATGCGGCAAAGAGGGCCTCGGCCGACAAGGTGATAGCCGTCATACCCTATTTCGGCTGGGCACGCCAGGACCGCAAGGACAAGCCGCGCGTGTCGATAGGCGCGAAGCTCGTGGCGAACCTGCTGCACGCCGCCGGAGCCGACAGGATCATGGCCTGCGACCTCCACGCCGACCAGATACAGGGCTTCTTCGACATCCCGCTCGACCACATCTACGCCAGCAAGGTGTTCATCCCCTACATCAAGAGCCGCGGCATCGACAGGCTCGCGATAGCCGCTCCCGACATGGGCGGGGCCAAGAGGGCCAACGCCTACGCCAAGGAGCTCGACGCATCCGTCATTATCTGCCACAAGACCAGGGAGAGGGCCAATGTCGTAGGCTCCATTACGGCAATCGGCGAGGTCGAAGGCAAGAACATAATCATCGTCGACGACATGATAGACACGGCCGGCACCCTCTGCAAGGCCGCCGAGCTGCTCATCAACAAGGGTGCGCTCAGCGTCAGGGCCTGCGCCACCCACGGACTGCTGTCGGGCGACGCGCTCGAACGCATCCACGACTCCGTGATGGAGGAGGTGTTCATCACCGACACCGTCCCCCACCCGGAGCTCGAGAACGACCCCAAGATAAGGATAGTCAGCATGACGGGAGTCTTCGCCGACATAATCCACAAGGTATACAACTACGAATCGATCAGCAGCGATTTCGTCTTCTGACCCTCCGCTTCCGTACGATATGAAAGTGATCCTCCTCAGTGTCGCCGTCGTGGCGCTATGCGTGCTCGGACTGTGTTTCAACATCATAGTCCGCAAGAAGGACTTCCCCCATTACGACGTGGGCTCCAACGAGGAGATGCGCAAGCTGGGCATACGCTGCTACAAGGACGAAGACGCCGCGCTGCACAGTAGGAAATGTTCAGGCAACTACAGCGATGCCTGCAAAGAATGCAAGTTATATGAGTCTGGTAGCAATCGTAGGCAGGCCTAACGTAGGCAAGTCTACCCTGTTCAACCGCCTCGTGGGAATGAGGCAGGCAATAGTCGACGACACCTCCGGAGTTACGCGCGACCGCCATTACGGGCGCTGCGACTGGTGCGGCAGGGAATTTTCGGTAGTCGACACCGGAGGATACACGACCAATTCGGACGACGTGTTCGAGACGGCCATACGCTCGCAGGTGCAGATAGCCATAGAGGAAGCTGACGCCGTGCTGTTCATGGTAGAGGCCGGCACTGGCATAACCGACTACGACGCCGAGATAGCCGACATACTCCGCCGGTCGAAAAAGCCCGTGCTGCTCTGCGTGAACAAGGTCGACTCGGGCGAGAAGATGTTCGACAGCTACCAGTTCTACTCCCTCGGACTCGGGGAGATATACAGCATCTCCGCCGCAAACGGCAGCGGCACCGGCGACCTGCTCGACGCGGTGGTAGCCGCACTTCCGCAGGAGAGCGAGGCCGAAGACAGCAGGAGCGGCCTTCCGAGGATCGCGATAGTGGGCAAGCCCAATGTCGGCAAGTCCTCGCTGACCAACGCCCTGCTCGGAGAGGAGAGGAACATCGTGACGCCGGTCGCAGGCACGACGAGGGACTCTATCGAGACATACTACAACAAGTTCGGCTACGAATTCATGCTCGTGGACACCGCAGGCATACGGCGCAAGGCGAAAGTCCGCGAAGACCTGGAATTCTATTCCGTAATGCGCTCCATAAGGGCCATAGAGCATTCCGACATCTGCATACTGATGATCGACGCCACCGCCGGAATGGAGGCCCAGGACATGAACATCTTCAACCTGATAGCCCGAAACCGCAAGGGATGCGTCGTCGTGGTGAACAAGTGGGACCTCTTCATCAAGGACTCCAACACGATGAGGGAATATGAAAGCGCCCTCAAGGAAAGGCTCGCCCCGTTCAACGACATCCCGATAGTCTTCACTTCGGTGGTAAGGAAGCAGCGCATCCAGGACGTGCTCAACGCCGCGACCCGGGTGTTCGCCAACTACACGAGGAAGATTCCCACCGCGAGGCTGAACGAGGCCCTGCTGCCCGTCATAGAGGAGACACCTCCTCCCGCATGGAAGGGAAAGTATGTCAAGGTGAAATACATAACCCAGCTTCCCACGCGCTTCCCCGCGTTCGCGTTCTTCTGCAACCTGCCGCAGTACATCAAGGAACCCTACAAACGCTTCCTCGAGAACCAGCTGCGCAGGAATTTCGACCTCAGCGGCTGTCCTGTCCAGATATACTGCCGTCAGAAGTAGCCTCCACGGCCGGCGGTTTCGGATAGCATATCGTGAAGCACGCTCCTCCCAGAGAGAACGAGCGCTGGTACGATATGGTCGCACCGCAGGTGTCGAGCACGCTCCGGCACATCGCCAGACCGAGGCCGGAACCTCCGCTCTTGGTGGTGAACTTGGGAGTGAACAGCTTGGGTATATCCTCGTCGGATACGCCGGGGCCGTCGTCCTCGAACACTATGTCATAGTACCCGTCCTGCACAGAATTACGCACGGACACCACCACATGCCCGTCCGGCTCGTCCCCTATGGCCTGCATCGCATTGACCAGCAGGTTGACGAACACGCGCGTGAGCTGGGGTCTGGGGCCGAGCACCTTCGCCCCCTCGAATCCCATATAGGTGAAAGTGATGTTCTCCTTGCCCTCGAACATGGCCGTCTCCTGCCCGAGTACGGCATCGAGTGGAATCTCGGTGAACTTCTCGGTATACAGCTTCGCGAAGGTAGAGAAATCGTTAGCCGTAGAGGCGAGGACATTGATATGGTAGATCAGCTGCTCGCTGACCTGGTCGAAATTGTCCGCCCATGACGGGTCGCCCTTCTGCTTGCGGCGCATCATCTTCTGTATCAGGAGCATCATCGGCGTCAGGGGGTTCTTGATCTCGTGGGCGACCTGCCTTGCCATCTCGTTCCACGCCTTGTCCCTCTCGGCATCGGCGAGCCTGCGCGAACTGTCCGAGAGCTTCTTCACCATCCTGTTGTAAGACTGGACTATGCTCGATATCTCGTCGTCGCGGTCGTAGTCTATGTATTCCGGCGACTCGAGGTCCATCTTGCTCATCTTGCCGCTCATCTCGTCCAGCGGACGGAACATCGTGTCCACGATACGCGACACCATGAACAGCGCCACGGCCAGGAACAGCACGAACAGGGCCACGATAGTCATGGTATGCGTGACCGCGTCCTTCTCGAAATCGTAGTTCTCCTCGTTATAGGGAGAGCTTACTATGGCGAGCATGTTCCCGCCTGCCCCTATGACAGGAGCATACATGCTGTAGAAGTCCCTGCCGGCCGCCTCCTCCCTCTGGATATAGTAGCGCTTGTGGCTGTAGACTATCTGCTCGTACGCCTTTCCGTCTATGCGCTCGCCGATAAACTGGCGCTCGAACACTATCGGAGTCGTCGACATCATCAGCCTGCCGTCGCAGGTATAGAGCGTGACATCGGAGTCAGTGTCACCTCCCACCTGAGCCAGAAGCCTGTGCACCTGCACCATGTCCAGCTCGTCGGTACTGTGGATTCCCTCCACTCCGGCCTCCATCATCGCGGATATCGAATTTATCTTGTCCGACATCATCGTATAGAGGTTGCCCTCGTTGCGCGAGTTCACATAGTACACGCTCACCGAAGCCATGGCAACCAGGGTCAGCAGCAGGGACCCCATCATCACCCCAAGTATGCGCGAGCGGTAGTAGCTGCTCATGAACTGCCGGAAGGTTCCGTGCCTGAAGCACGGCAGGCTGCACAGCACGAACATTATTATGGCGAGGAACACTGCAGTAAGCGCATAGACCATGAAAGTGGTCTGCGTCCTGGACAGGACCACCACCTCGTTGTCGGCTATCACCGTTATGAAATGCGTATAGCCGTCAATGGTCATGGTCTTCTCCTGCCGCGCGTATATCCTCTCCCTCAGTTCGGGCTGCAGCCGCGTCGGATACGGATAGCTGCCGTGGCTGGACTTCAGGTTCGCACCCTCATACCTGGCGTAGGAGGTTCCGGTCGGCAGGGTGACCCTTCCGGACGGCGTGATTCCGAATATGCCGGCGTATCCCCTGCTTCCGCTGACCTCCTTCGCGTCGAGGCACACCAGGACCCTGGAGATGCCGCTGCCCTCTATCATATACATGAACAGGCCCACATAGTACGGACGCTCCCCGTCCCTTTCGACATACATGAACCTCGAGCGCGGCGCTATGGGGACGGCGTCGCGGAGTATGCTGTTGTACAGGTCAAGTGCCGCACGGGTGTTGTTCTCGTTGTTGAACACATAGACAGACACGTTGTAGTCTCTGTCAACGCTGGAAAGATAGGCCTCGACTATGCGGCTCTGTATCGAAGACGCGGTATTGTTGAACACTGACAGGGCCGGGATAATCATATCGTCGGCTATCTCCGACTCGACGCTGCGCAGCCTCAGCTCGAGCAGTATGTCCCTGTCGAACGACAGCCTGCCCGCCAGCATCTCCATGGTGCTCTGCTCCTTGCGAAAGCCCAGAGACGAGGAGGCTGCCACGAGGTATACGGCCACCAGCACTGCATACAGCAGGCGGCTGCCACGGGAAAACGCATCCAGCTTCACCCCGAAGACCCTCTGCGCCAGCGGTCTGTAGGTCTGCACTATGAAAGGGATGCTCACGAGCATCGTGATAATCGAACCGTACACGAGCAGCGAGAAGAAGTCTATCTCGGATATCTTGTAGAGTTCCAGCGTGATGCCGGAATTCTCCACTATGCTGGCAAGCACTGAACTGGTATAGGCCAGTATGCCTATTACGGCCACGCCTACCGCGACAAGTCCCGCCACGGGACGGGAAGTCTTCTCAAGGCGCCGGGCGATCTCGTCTCTGGTGATGTACAGGCACAGTGACGACAGGAGGACAGCAAGATTGATGATGAGCACGGCACCGAGCGAGTACAGCATCTCGCCGCCGGCATAGAGCAGTGGAGAGAATACCATGAACCGCCCCTGCATGGAGCGTCCCCAGAAATAGAAAAGCGACATAGCGGCCACAAGCACCGCAAGGGTCACATGCAGCCTCCTTATGCTGCGCCTGCCGAACAGGAATGCGAAGCCCGAACATATCAGCAGCCCCAGCGCAGCCCATACCAGGGAGGAGCTGCGTTCCGAAGGGCTCGAGGCCGATGTGCGCACAAGCTGGAACTGGGGCCGTCCGTCCACACAGACGGGGACGCCGCTGCCTTCGGACAGCTCGCTGATCTCATAGCCCTGCTTGAGGTGCAGTATGCGGTTGGCCGTAGCCCCGGCGCCGCGGGTCCTCAATATCTCTATGCCGCCGAACACCCTGACGTCGTCCTCCTCCACGGACTTCACCAGATACCAGCGGTAGCCCATGTTGACAAATTCCGCGGTATCTCCGACTTCCGACAGGGGCGAGACAAGGTATGCGCGAGGATTCGCGAGCACGGGCACATACATCTGCGTGCGTATGTCGTCGTTCGATATGGGGAATTCGTTCACCCACGACTGGAGCGTGTCCGCACGATAGCGGTATATCACCATGTCGCCGGGAACCTCCCCTATGTCGAGCCACTCGCCGGGATCCGACGCGAGCGCCCTGTCCATATATTCCTCGAGCAGGTCCAGCCTGCCGTCAAGGACCCTGGACATCGTCGACGCCGTCCTCTGGATGTTGTCAGAACCGTGCGACTGCCCTATGGCCAGAAAGAACATCACTGCGCCGGCAAGGATGAAAAGCGCAGACATCAGATCGTATTTGCTGCCGGATAACTTCATTCGTGATGATAGGGTTCTCCCCTGATTATAGTAAACGCACGGTACAGCTGCTCTGCAAAAATCGTTCTAACCATCTGGTGCGAGAAGGTCATCTTCGAGAGGGAGAGCAAGGCATCGGCCCTGCCGTAGACCCCGGGGGAGAATCCGTACGCTCCTCCGACCACATATACCAGGTCGCGCCCGCCCCGCGTCATCTTCCGTTCTAGGTCGGAGGCGAACTCGAGGGAGCGCAGCTGCCTGCCCTTCTCGTCAAGCAGCGTCACGAAATCAGAGCCTTTCAGCCGGCCGAGGACAAGCTCTCCCTCCTTCTCCCTTATCTGCTCCCTGGAAAGGGCCGAGACATTCTTGAGCTCGGGTATCTCCACAAGGTCGAAAGGCACATAATGCCTCAGCCTCGACACATACAGGTCGAGTCCGCTCCTGACCCACGCGACATCCGTCTTCCCTACTGTAAGCAACGTAATCCTCATCCGGCAGAACTTTGTTCACAAATATACTAAAAACAAATGGCTTGATATTTGCATCTTTACGGAGCGTGTACAATTTTCTGAAAATAACATGTCTGCTCCTGCCGCTCCTTGTGTGCGGCCGCCTTTCCGCCCAGTCTCAGAATCCGGAGAGGCTCGACGTGTTCACCCCTATCAGCAAGTACATAGTAAGCGGCGACGCCGAATGCCTGTCGGCATGGTTCGACGAGAACCTCGACCTGTCGGTCATAGCCCAGGAAGGCAACGCGAGCCGCAACCAGGCCAAGAGGATAATCAAGGCCTTCTTCTCGAGCTACACTCCCAGGGACTTCACGATAACCCACACGGCCGAGAAGGCCAACATGAAATACGCCCTCGGGAACCTGTCGGCCGGAGGCGAGAATTTCACCGTAACGATATTCATCACCACCAAGGGAGACGGTTACAAGATCCAGCAGTTCAAGATAGAGAAGATGTAAGAAGAGCCGCCCGGCGATTGCAGGACGGCCCTTTCAGTATCCGTTAGGGTAGGTCGGAAGACTTACACCCTCTGTCCGTATGAACGGTCGGTCGTGTTGACCGTGATCTTGTCGCCGGTCTCGATGAACAGGGGAACCATGATCTTGGCTCCGGTCTCGAGGGTCACCTCCTTGAGGGCGGAGGTGGAGGCGGTGTTGCCCTTGACGGCAGGCTCGGAATATGTAACCTCGAGGGTGACATAGGTAGGGAGCTCGCAGGTAAGGCACTTCTCTTCGCCTACGACGAACATCATCTCCACATGCTGACCCTCCTTCATGAGGTCGGAGTTCGCGACGACCTCCTTGGGAAGGAGGATCTGCTCGTAGGTCTCCTCGTGCATGAAGTTGAACCCGTCCTCCTCCTCATAGAGGAACTGGTAGGGGCGGCGTTCCACGTCGATAGTCTCGATCTTCGCGCCGGCGGTGAAGGTATTATCGAGGATACGGCCGTTCTCAAGGTTACGCAACTTAGTCTTGACGAATGCGGGACCCTTTCCGGGCTTCACATGCTGGAACCAGACTATCTGGCAGGGCTTGTCGTTGTACTTGAGGTAAAGACCGTTCTTGAAATCAGCTGTTGTTGCCATATATACTATTCTTTAGATTGTTCCGGGAAAACGCCGCAAATTTAGTCAATCGTCTGAATTATTGCAAATTTTCTATGGCATGCGCGACATTCTCCAGCAGCCATTTCGGAGTGGAGGTCGCACCGCACACTCCCACGCTGCACCCGGGAGGGAACCATGCAGGATCAAGGTCGGAGGCCGAGCCGACACGGTAGGTCGCAGGATTGACACTCCGGCACAGGTCGGAGAGCACCTTGCCGTTGGAGCTGGTGCTTCCCGCGACAAACACTATCACGTCGTGCCCCGACGCGAATTCGGCGAGCTGCCTGTGCCGCCCTTCCACCTGCGAGCAGATCGACGAGTGCACGAGCAGCTCCCCGTCCGATACCACGGAACGGAGGTACCCGGCCACCTGTCCATATCCGGTCGGGCTCATCGTAGTCTGCGAGAACAGCTCCACCGGAGAACCGGGGGCAATGGAGCCCGACTCCACAAGCCGCACCGTACTTTCGAGATCGGGCACCACATATACGCTGTCCGGCACCTGTCCTACAAGGCCCAGGACTTCGGGATGTCCCGTCTTTCCGAAGATGACTATCGAACCGCCGCGGGGACTGACCCTGGAATAGGCTTCCTTTATGGCCTTCTGGAGCCTCAGCACCACCGGACAGGTGCAGTCGATCAGGCTGATGCCGGCCTGCGCGGCGCGGCGGTACACCTCGGGAGGCTCTCCGTGCGCGCGTATGAGCACCGGCGTCCCGTCAGGACTCTCGCGGACCGCCTCCTCGAGGCTGCCGACCGTGACAAGGCCGAGGGAGCGGAGCCTGGAGAGCTCCTCATCGTTGTGTACTATCGCCCCAAGGGAACAGAGCCTGCCGTGGTGCTCCGAGAGATACTTTTCGGCCGTGCCTATCGCACGGATGACGCCTCCGCAGAAACCGGAATGGCTGTCTATCTCTACTTTCAGCATAATATGCCGAACTTGCCCTGCACAAGACCCCTCACCCACGCGAGTTCCTCCTCCATAGTCATGTCCGAATTGTCGAGCTCGAAGGCGTCGGCTGCCTTCCTGAGCGGAGAAGCAGACCGGTGGGAGTCTATATAGTCCCGCTGCCTGAGGTTTTCGAGCACCTCGTCATAGTCGGGACTGCCGCCCTTGGACAGCATCTCGTCATAGCGGCGCCGCGCCCTGACCTCTACCCTGGCGGTCATGAATATCTTGAGCTCGGCGTCAGGGAATACGGTCGTGCCTATGTCACGTCCGTCCATTACAACTCTGCCGCCGGAAGCGAGTTCATGCAGCCTGGCATCGACGAAGTCCCTTACATACGGCACAGCCGCCACCGGGCTGACCAGTGAAGATACGGCCATGGAACGTATATCCTCCTCGACGCATCTGTCGCCGATACAGGTCTTGCCGTCCTTAGAGAAACGCAGGTCGAGACCGGCAAGGGCGTCCTTCAGGGCATCGGATACACGACCGTCTCCGGATATGTATCCATGTTCGGACGCGAACAGTGTCACTCCCCTGTAGACAGCCCCGGAGTCGAGGTACAGGAATCCGAACTGCCGGGCCACGAGCCTGGCGAAACTGCTCTTGCCTGTCGACGAATAGCCGTCGACCGCTATCGTGATGTCAGGTATCTTCATCGCTTTCCGGATTCATATTCGGCCTTCGCCCTCTCCACGGACACCGAACGCTTGAGGATGAAGCCGGAGCCGAGATATTTGGTACGCACATCCTCGTCGGAGGCGAGCTGGTCGGGGGTGCCCTCCTGGAGTATCGTACCCTCGTACAGCAGATATGCACGGTCGGTGATCGCAAGCGTCTCGCCGACATTGTGGTCGGTGATTATGACTCCGATGTTGCGGTACTTCAGCTTGGCTATGATGTACTGGATGTCCTCGACGGCTATGGGGTCCACACCCGCGAACGGCTCGTCGAGCAGTATGAACTTAGGGTCTATCGCCAGCGCACGCGCTATCTCGCAGCGGCGCCTCTCGCCTCCGGAAAGCTGTATTCCGAGCGACTTGCGCACCTTGGAAAGGTTGAACTCGCTGATCAGGGACTCCATCCTCTCCATCCTCGCGTCGCGCGACATGCCCTTCATCTCCATTACGGACAGTATGTTGTCCTCCACCGAGAGTTTCCTGAACACGGATGCATCCTGCGGCAGGTAGCCGATACCTTTCTGGGCCCTCTTGTACATAGGCAGCCCGGTTATTTCCTCGTCGTCCAGGAACACCTTCCCCTCGTTGGGGACTATCTGGCCGGTTATCATATAGAAACTTGTCGTCTTGCCAGCTCCGTTGGGGCCCAGGAATCCTACTATCTCTCCCTGGCAGACCTCCATGGAGACGCCTTTGACGACGGTTCTGAGACCATATTTCTTGACAAGGTTCTCGCAGCGCAGCTTCATAGGGTCATAAGTTAACGTCCAACGAAAGATCCTTGACGAGGTTCTTCACCTCGTCGTTCTGCCTCATGAGGTCTTCGGCCTTCTCGGAAGGCAGATATTTGACCTCGGGCTGTTCGCCCTCCGGAGACACGGCGGCCTCCAGCCTCAGGCGTGAGCAGTGCAGCATGGAACCGAAGCGGGACTCGAGCTCCCTGAGCATCCTCTCCTCTATCCATTTCTTCTGGGCCTCGTTCGTGACGGAGAACACGACCGTCAGCCTGCCGTCCTCTCTCGATATCTCCAGCCCGGCATTGTTCAGGGCGTTCGCGAGCCTCGGCTTGTCCGAATAGGACTCCGAGAGCCGGGCCCATGCGCCGTGCACGGCTTCGTCGTCAGGAAGCTCCAAGGGTGCCGCAGCCGCATCTTTCCCGGGAGTATCGTCAGTTTCCCCGGCTGCCGGATCGTCTCCGGACATCAGGGAGCCCAGGGAGAGGGATGCGGCGGTCCGTGCCGGACGGCGGCGTGCGGCAGGCGGAGCCGCTACGGGCGCCGGGCTTCCGGCCGCTTCCTGAGCCGAAGGCCCGGCCTGCGCGGCATGACCGTCGGGAGCGGCAGGGACGGCGGAAGCGGAAGGTGCGGGTAAGGCAGCAGCAGGGACGGCAGGAGCGGTCTGACTGACCGGAGCCACCGTTTCCCGGAGCAGTACGGCAGGAGCCGTCCGTGCGTCAGCCGGTGCTGCCTCGGGCGCTGCGGCCGCGGGTGCCGGAGCGGCAGCAGGTGCAGCGCAGGCGGCGACAGAAACTGCCGGGGCGGCGCCGGGAGCCTTCATGATGAAGGACATCTTCATCAGGGCGAACTCGATATGGAGCCTCTGGTTAACCGCAGACCTGTATCCCGCCTCGCACTGGGAACTTGCCGATAGGGCCTCGTAGAGGAACTTCACCGGACATCTGGACGCCTGCTCCCCATAGCGGCGGCGCAGCGAGTCGGGAAAGTCCACGAGCGACTCCAGGCCGCCGGTTCCACAGACAAGCAGGTCGCGCAGATGCGAGCCGAGCGCGGATATGAAATACTGCGGATTGAAGCCCTTAGAAAGGACTTCGTCGAAAATCAGCAGCGCGGTGGCATAGTCTCCGGAAAGGAAGCTGTCCACAAGACGGAAGCAGTACTCGTAGTCGAGCACGTTGAGGTTGCGCATCACGTCGCCGTACTGCACGGCGTTGCCGCAGAACGCCACGACCTGGTCGAATATCGTCAGGGCGTCGCGCATGGCCCCGTCGGCCTTGGAGGCTATTATGTGCAGCGACTCGTCGTCGACCGAGACATTCTCTGCCGAGGCTACCCTCCTGAGGTTCCCGACTATGTCGGGTATGCTTATGCGGCTGAAGTCATATATCTGGCAACGGCTGAGTATAGTCGGGAGTATCTTGTGCTTCTCCGTAGTGGCGAGTATGAATATGGCGTGGGAAGGCGGTTCCTCGAGGGTCTTGAGGAACGCGTTGAACGCCGACGCCGAGAGCATGTGCACCTCGTCTATTATGAACACCGAATACCTGCCCGTCTGGGGAGGTATCTGCACCTGGTCCATCAACGTCTTTATGTCTTCGACGCCGTTGTTCGAGGCGGCGTCGAGCTCGTGGATGCAGTACGACCTGCCTTCCTGGAACGAACGGCACGACTCGCACTCCCCGCAGGGCTCGAAGTCCGGGCCGGGATTCGAACAGTTGATTGTCTTGGCGAAGATGCGCGCCGCACTTGTCTTGCCGACGCCCCTCGGGCCGCAGAACAGATAGGCATGCGCGAGCTGACCCCTTGCTATGGAATTCTTCAGCGTCCTCGCTATGTTGTCCTGCCCGATCAGCGAACCGAAGCTGTCCGGACGGTATTTACGGGCCGATACTATATAGTCTGACATAGGATGCAAATGTAACGATAAATTCGTAACTTTGAAAGCATGAGAAAGTTCTTGAAAATCCTGACGGCGCTGTTGCTGCTGTCTATATCCGCAGATGCCCTCGCACAGGGCAGGCTGTACACGCGCAAGGCCAAGCTGGAAGACTTCCCCACGCGCACCACGAAAGTCGTCACCTCTTCCGGGAGCCTGCTCGACCTGGCGTTCAAGGAGGAGGTCGCCACGAGGTGGCGCATCTCGCCCTTCGAGTTCTGCACCCCGGAGGAATTCGGAGCACTGAATTCCGACAATTCGCTGTATTTCCTCTATATCGGGCACGAAGAAGGCATCAGCTACCTCGTGCTCTACAAGGGAGGCGAGGAGGACGAGGACGAGAACCTTAAGAAGCCTTTCGAGGTGGCGAGGATCCCTATCTCCAGTTCGAGCAGTCCCAGCGGGAGGGAGCTGATGCTGATAGGAGCCGCGATAGACATAATGCAGGCATTCGTCGAGGACGCAATGGTATCGGAGCAGGCCGCCTATTTCGGGCTCAAGTGGTACAACGGCAGGAGCCTGAAGGGAAAGACAATATATCTGGATCCCGACGAGGCCGACTCGGCCTATACGCGCGGGGAGCAGGACGCCCTCATAGGCGTATGCGTAGCGCCGCACTCTCCGGAAGAAGGGAAAAGATGTTTCAAGATGCTGATAGCCGCCGACACCAACGAGCTGTACTATTTCGACCAGGCGAGGTACAGGGGGCCGGAAGACGCTGCGTTCGGCGACAGCGAGATAAAGAAATTCGGCAGAAGGAATGGAATCGTCACTGAATAGATACCTGCTCGGCCACTGCAGCCTTCCTTCGGAAGAGCTCAGGTGGATAGAGAAGCAGACCAACATACGGACCAACTATCCGCAGATGCTCTCAGGCCAGGTGCAGGGAGAGTTCCTGAAGCTCCTCGTCGGGCTCAGCGGAGCCCGCAGGATAATCGAGATAGGTTCGTTCACCGGCTACTCCAGCACCTGCATGGCGCTGGGACTCCCGGAAGACGGGGTAATCGACGCCCTGGAAATCAACGACGAGCTGGAGGACCTGATGCGCGAAGGCTGGCGCAGGGCAGGGGTCGAGAAACGCATCAGGCTGCATCTGGGCGATGCGCAGCAGATACTCCCCACGCTCGAAGGCCCCTACGACATGGTGTTCATGGACGCGAACAAACGGCAGTACCTGACATATTACGAACTGTGCCTGCCGCTGCTGCGTCCCGGAGGACTGCTGGTCGCCGACGACACCCTGTGGGACGGAAAGGTCTACGCAGATCCCCTCCCGACGGACGCGCAGACACGCGGGCTTGCGGCATTCAACGACACAGTAGCGGAAGACCGCCGCGTAGAGTCGGTGATACTGCCCATACGCGACGGCCTGACGATAGTCCGCAAGAAATAGTCCCGGAAAAGAGACCTACAGGTTCACGAACTCCCTTACGTTCTTTGCGCTGATTTCGTCGTCGCCGAGAATCAGCAGGCGGTCCACCACATTGTCGAGCTCCCTGATATTTCCCGGCCAACTCTTCTGCACGAGCAGTTCCACGGCCTCGGGAGAGAAGCTGCGCGAGCGTCCGCCCTCGGTGTATTTCTTGAGGAAATAGTCTATGAGCATGGGGATGTCGTCCTTCCTCTCGTCGAGCGAGGGTACGCGGACAGGTATCACGTTGAGGCGGTGGTACAGGTCTTCGCGGAAGTTTCCTTCGGCGATCTCCTTCTCAAGGTTCTTGTTCGTGGCGGCGATCACCCTCACGTCGACGCTTATGTCCTTGTCCGAGCCGACCCGCGAGAGTTTCTTCTCCTGGAGCACGCGGAGGACCTTGGCCTGCGCGGCAAGGCTCATGTCGCCCACCTCGTCGAGGAACAGGGTCCCCCCGTCGGCCTGCTCGAACTTGCCCTTGTGCTGCTTTATCGCGGAGGTGAAGGAACCCTTCTCATGACCGAAAAGCTCGCTTTCGATAAGCTCCGACGGTATTGCGGCGCAGTTCACCTCCACGAGGGGCATGGCGCTGCGCCGGCTGAGCTGGTGCAGGTTGCGCGCCACAAGCTCCTTTCCGGAACCGTTCGGTCCGGTTATCAGCACCCTCGCATCGGTCGGGGCGACCTTGGCGATGATTTCCCGTATACGGCGCATGGGAGCGGAATCGCCTATCATGTCGGCACCGTACACCTTCTTCTTCAGAGCCTTGTTCTGCGTTGTCAGATGCACCCTCTCGGAAGCGTTCTTTATGGTTATGAGCACGCGGTTGAGGTCGAGAGGCTTCTCGACGAAGTCGAATGCACCCTTCTTTATGCAGTCCACCGCGGTGGCGATGTCGGCATGTCCCGAGATCATCACCACTGCCGAGTCGCCGTCTGACGCGACTATCTTCTCCAGTACCTCGACGCCGTCCATGCCGGGCATCTTGATGTCGCAGAAAATCACGTCGAACTTCTCCTTGTCGATCATTGCGAGGGCGGAGGGTCCGTCCTCGGCGCACTCCGCATCGTAGCCCTCGTCCATGAGGACCTCCCGCAGGGAATTCCTGATAGCCCTTTCGTCGTCAACTATAAGAATCTTCATAATCTGTCTCCTATCCGATCTGAGCCCCGTCGGCGAGAGCCTCCGCGGGTGTTATGAAACGCATCTTGCCGTCGCCCTGCCTTGCCATAAGTATCATGCCCCTGCTCTCTATGCCCTTGATCACGCGCGGCTTGAGATTGGCAAGTATGCATATCTGCTTTCCGAGCATATCCTCGGGAGAATAGTATTCGGCTATCCCCGACACTATCACCCTGCGGTCGATGCCCGTATCTATGGTAAGTTTCAGGAGCTTGTCCGTCTTGGGCACGCGCTCCGCCTCCAGCACCGTCGCGGTCCTGATGTCCATCCTGTCGAAGTCCTCGAAGCTGCACTCCTCCTTCTGGGGAGAGACCTTCTTCGCGGCCTCGGCCTTCGCCGCAGCCTCCTTCTCGGCGCGTATGCGCCCGAGCCGGGATATCTGGGCATCTATCTCGCTGTCCTCTATCTTGGAGAACAGCAGCTCGGCCTGTCCCAGCCTGTGGCCGGAAGGGAGCAGCTGCGGATGTCCGAGCCCGTTCCAGTCCAGACACAGTCCGCTGTCGCCGGGCTGCTGCGCCGCATCGAAACGGCTGAGGGTATGACGGGCGCTGCCTGCGGCGTCCCTGCGATAGTCCCGGCCCGCCTTAAGGGAAACCCCGAGCATCCTGCGCAGCCTCTCGGCGGCGAAGGGAGTAAAGGGCTCGAACGCAACGGCAAGGTCGGCGCACACCTGCAGCGAGAGGTTGAGTATCGTTGCAGTGCGGTCCATATCGGTCTTGGCCACTTTCCAGGGCTCGGTGTCGGAGATGTACTTGTTGCCGGCACGCGCGATCGACATCGCATCCTTCAGGGCCTCGCGGAAATGGTATCCGTCAAGATTCCTCTCCATGGAAGCCTTGAGCACGGGAATCTGCGAGAGCAGCTCCTTGTCCACTTCCTCGAGCGTGCCGCACGGGGGAACCTTGCCGGCGAAGTACTTGTGCGTCAGCACGACGGCCCTGTTCACGAAATTGCCGAACACGGCCACGAGCTCGCTGTTGTTGCGCTGCTGGAAGTCCTTCCAGCTGAAGTCGTTGTCCTTGGTCTCGGGGGCGTTCGCCGTAAGCACGTAGCGCAGCACGTCCTCCTTGCCGGGAAAGTCGTGCAGATACTCGTGCGCCCACACGGCCCAGCCCCTCGAGGTGGATATCTTGTCTCCCTCGAGATTCAGGAACTCGTTCGCAGGCACGTTCTCCGGCAGTATGTATCCGTCGCCGTAGGCCTTGAGCATGGACGGGAACACTATGCAGTGGAACACTATGTTGTCCTTGCCAATGAAATGCACGAGCTTCGTGTCGGACGATTTCCACCACCTCTCCCAGTCGTCGGGCAGCAGTTCCCGGGTATTGGAGATGTATCCTATCGGGGCGTCGAACCATACATACAGCACCTTGCCCTCGGCACCCTCTACGGGCACGGGCACACCCCAGTCCAGGTCGCGGGTCACGGCCCTGGGCTGAAGGCCGCCGTCCAGCCAGCTCTTGACCTGCCCGTACACGTTGCTCCTCCACTCCTTGTGGCCGTCAAGTATCCATTCGCGCAGCCAGGACTCGTAGTCCTGGAGCGGCAGATACCAGTGGGTCGTCTTCTTCTTTACAGGCTGGGCGCCGCTGAGTTTGCTCTTGGGATTGATGAGTTCCTCGGGGCTGAGCGTGCTTCCGCACTTCTCGCACTGGTCGCCGTAGGCTCCCTCCGCGCCGCACCTGGGACAGGTCCCGACTATGTAGCGGTCGGCAAGGAAGGTCCCGGCCTCGGGATCGTAGTACTGCTCGCTCTCGCGCGTGATGAACTTGCCCCCGTCATACAGCTTCCTGAAGAACTCGGAGGCGTTCTTTTCGTGCACCTTCGAAGTCGTCCTGCCGTAGATGTCGAAATTTATCCCGAGTCCCTCGAAAGACGACTTGATTATGCCGTGATACCTGTCGACTATGTCCTGCGGAGAGCAGTGCTGCTCGCGCGCCTTGATCGTGATCGGGACTCCGTGCTCGTCAGAGCCGCAGACATACAGCACGTCCTCGCCCTTCAGGCGGAGGTATCTGACATATATGTCGGCCGGGACATATACGCCGGCCAGATGTCCTATATGCACGGGGCCGTTGGCATACGGCAGCGCACAGGTAACGAGTGTCCTTTTGAATCTCTTGTCCATTATTGCTTAAACTGTGTTTTTCTCTCTTCCTATCATTTTTCTTATACGCTTGCGGGCCGCCTGTAGTTTCACCATCTCCTGCATGGAGGCGGTCTGCACTTCGGGCGAAAGCTCTTCCGAAAGGGTCCTACGGAGCTGCTCGAGCCTGTCGCTTATGCGGCAGTCGGCATAGCACATTATGGCCCTGGGCACTTGTGCGGCAAGCCACGAGGGCACGGTAGTAAGGGCGTTCTCGAACGCCTTCACCGTAATCATGTACTTGTGCGTCGAAAGCTGCGCCGCCACCGAGGCGACCGTCCTGTCTGGCGAATCGAGCAGGCGCTTGACTATGTCGTCCTGCGCGAGTCCCTCGTCATACAGCGCCATGTAGGCGTCATAGACCGCAGCATAGGCGGAGTTTGCCATTTTCGTGCCGTCGGCCTCGAGGGCGTCCCTGATGAAGTCCGCGACAGACGGCTTGAAGTCCTCGTCGCCGCCGTAATACTCGGAATCGCTCGGAAAATCCAGCTCGTCGCAGCCGTGGGTCAGAAGGAACGACAGCAGGTCCTTCTCGGACGGGGCGAGCAGGCGGTTCTCCTCGGTCCATTCCTGCACCGGTGCAGGCTCCTCTGGTTCGGTCCGGGACTGGGCCTGCATTCCTGCGGCACCGCTGCGCCGCACCCCGCTTATGCGCTGGAACAGTATCGCGCTCTCCACCCCGAACCTCCTTGCCGTCTCGTCCACATAGGTAGAGCGCTTGATGGGATCGGGTATGACGGCTATGGTGTCGGCGATATCGTTTATCAGTTCGGCCTTCTTGAGCGGGTCGCCCTCAGCCTGCTCGAGCAGCAGGTCGGTCTTGAAGGTGATGAAATCCTTCTCGCCCCCTTCGATATAGGCCTGCACCTCCTGGAGGGTATGCTTGCGCGAGAACGAATCCGGATCCTCGTTCTCGGGCAGCAGCACGACCTTCACGTTCATCCCCTCCGAGAGGATCATCGACAGCCCCCTTATCGCCGCATGCACGCCGGCAGAATCGCCGTCGTACATTATGCTTATGTTGTCGGTGAACTTGTGTATCAGCCTTATCTGCTCCACCGTGAGCGAAGTGCCGCACGAGGCCACGACATTGCGTATGCCGAGCTGATGCATCATCACCATGTCTATGTTGCCCTCGACGAGTATGCACTTGTCCAGCCTTGAAATCTCCGACTTGGCGAAATATATGCCCAGCAGGTTACGGCTCTTGACATAGATCTCCGTCTCCGGGGAGTTGACATATTTGGCCGGGTTGTCGGAGCGCAGTGTACGCCCGCTGAACGCTATGACCCTGCCGCTTACCGAGTGGACAGGGAACATCACCCTCTCGCGGAACTTGTCGGCGAGGCTGCCGTCCTCCCTCTGCACGGCCACGCCGGCATCCAGGAGATATTCGGCCTTGTAGCCCGCGGCAAGGGCGGCATCGACGAGGGACGACTTCGCAGCCGGCGCCCAGCCGAGCCCGAACTTCGCAATGGTCGCTGGCTCTATGCCTCTCGACTTGAAGTATTCTCCGCCACAGGCGGCACCCTCGCGGGTGGAAAGCTGCGACACGAAGAACTTCTGGGCGAACTCGGATACCAGCAGCAGGCTCTCGCTGCGCTGGCGGCGTGCGATGTCCTCGGCCGTCTCCTCCTTCTCGTGTATCTCTATGTTGTACTTGCGTGCAAGGTAGCGCAGCGCGTCGGCATACGAGCAGTGCTCCTCTTCCATGACGAAGCCGACGGCCGAGCCTGACTTGCCGCAGCCGAAGCACTTGAATATGCCTTTGGACGGGGAGACATAGAAAGAGGGCGTCTTCTCGTTGTGGAACGGGCAGCACGCGACGAAATTGGCCCCGCGGCGCTTCAGGGTCACATAGTCGCTCACCACCTCCTCTATCCTGGCAGTATCCAGAATAAGGCTCACTGTCTCCCTCGGTATCATCCTCCCTCTCCCGTTATAACGCCATTTCGCAAAGGAACTTTATACGTACCAGGCGCACCTCGTTCTCGTAATAGTCGGGGCCGAGCGCATCTATGGCGGCCTGCAGGTCGTCGGACGCGGCTTCCTCGCGGAAGTATGCATATATGTCCGACACTATCTCCGGATCAAGGTTGTCGTCTATGTAGTAGTCGAGGTCCAGCCTGGTGCCGCTGGACACTATGGCCTCGATCTCCGAAAGCAGCTCGTCCATGTCGAGGTTCCGTGCCCGGGCTATGTCCTCGAGCGACATCCTGCGGTCTATGCTCTGGATTATGAACACCTTCTCGGCCGACTTGTTCGGAGAAGTCTTGACCACGAAGTCGTCCGGACGGTCTATCTCGTTCTCGTCGACATATTTGCGTATCAGATCGACGAACTCCGTGCCGAACTTCGCCGCCTTGCCCTCGCCCACGCCCTGGCAGTTCTTGAGTTCCGCGAGGGTGACCGGATAGAGCGTGGCCATGTCTTCCAGCGACGGATCGCCGAATATTATCCACGGCTGCAGCTTGAGCCTGCGCGAAAGGTCCTTGCGCAGGTCCTTGAGCAGCGAGAGCAGCACGGGGTCGCCTGCACCGCCTCCGGAACGCAGCGCGGCCGCGGCGGCTCCGGCCTCCTCGTCGTCCTCGTCGTCCTGTCCGGTGGAGAAGGCCCTGTCTTCCACCAGGTCGAGCTTCCACGGATCCTCGAGGAACTTCCGTCCGAGATCCGTAACATATATCAGTCCGTAGCTCTCTATCTCCTTGCCGAGCAGCCTGGCGATAAGCCCCTGGTGTATCACGGTACACCAGAACTTCTCGGAGCGGGGGGCTCCTGCGCCGAAGAATTCCAGTTCGTCGTGCCTGTACGACTTGATAATGGAGTTGCCGGTCCCGGCGAGTATATTGGCGAGGTGGTCTATCTTGAAATGCTCGTGGAGCGAGTCGACAAGCCGTATCACCAGGCTCATCTCCTCCCTGCCGTCGAAGGTCGGCTTGGGGTGCAGGCAGTTGTCGCAGCAGTGGCAGTTGTCCTGGCCGTAGTCCTCACCGAAATAGTTAAGGAGGAGCTTTCTGCGGCACTGGCTCGACTCCGCGTAGGCCATGACCTCGGAAAGCAGTTGGCGGTTTATCTCCTGCTCCGCGACGGGCTTGCCCTGCATGAACTTCTCGAGCTTCCGTATGTCCTTGTAGCTGTAGTAGACTATACACACGCCCTCCATGCCGTCGCGTCCGGCACGGCCGGTCTCCTGGTAGTAGCTCTCTATGCTCTTGGGGATGTCGTAGTGGATCACGAAGCGCACGTCAGGCTTGTCTATTCCCATACCGAAGGCAATCGTGGCCACGATCACGTCCACTTCTTCGGAAAGGAACCTGTCCTGGTTCTCGGCCCGGGTCTTCGCGTCCAGTCCCGCATGGTACGGCAGGGCCTTGATGCCGTTGATGCACAGCAGCTGCGCGAGCTCCTCCACCTTCTTGCGGCTCAGGCAGTATATTATGCCGGACTTGCCGGGATTCTGGCGGATGAACTTGATTATGTCCTTCTCCGTGTCGACCTTGTCCCTTACCTCGTAGTAGAGGTTGGGTCTGTTGAAGGAGGACTTGAACACCCTCGCATCCTGTATGCCCAGGTTCTTGATTATGTCGTTCTGCACCTTCGGCGTCGCAGTGGCGGTGAGGGCGATTATCGGCGCCCTTCCGATCTGCTCCACCGACGAGCGTATGCGCCTGTACTCCGGCCGGAAGTCATGTCCCCACTCCGAGATGCAATGCGCCTCGTCCACGGCATAGAACGAGATCTTCACCTCCTTCATCAGGGCGATGTTCTCCTCCTTCGTCAGGGATTCCGGAGCCACATACAGGAGCCTGGTCTTCCCGGCGAGGAGGTCTTCGCGCACCTCCTCCACCTGCTGGCGGGAAAGCGAAGAGTTCAGGAAATGGGCTATGCTGCCCGAACCGCACTCGAAACCCCTGAGCAGGTCGACCTGGTTCTTCATCAGTGCGATGAGAGGCGAGATCACTATCGCCGTACCCTCCATGAGAAGGGCCGGAAGCTGATAGCACAACGACTTTCCTCCTCCGGTCGGCATCAGCACGAAGCAGTCTCCCCCGCCTATCAGGTGGTTGATTATCTCTTCCTGCTCGCCCTTGAAGGTGTCGTAACCGAAGAATTCCTTGAGTTTCCTGCGTACCAGCGCCCTATCCATAAAGCCGTCGATTCAGTCGTCCAAAGTATGTATGGCAAGTCCCGAACGCAGCTTCGGCTCGAACCACGTGGTCTTGGGCGGCATTATCATGCCGCTGTCCGCAATGTCCGTAAGCTGCTTCATGGAGACGGGATACAGCGCGAAGGCGACCTTCATCTCGCCGCTGTCGACCCTCGAAGACAGGGCTTCGAGGCCTCTGATCCCTCCGACGAAGTCTATGCGCCTGTCGGTACGGAGGTCCTTGATTCCGAGGAGCTTGTCGAGAACAAGGGTCGAGAGCACCGTGACGTCCAGCACGCCGATAGGGTCGGAGTCGTCGTAGGTGCCGTCCTTTGCCGTAAGCGAATACCAGCATCCGTCGAGATACATGGAGAAGTTGTGCAGGGCCGCGGGGCGGTAGGGGCTGCTGCCCTCAGGCTCGACCGTGAAGTCCTCCGAAAGCCTGGAGAGGAAAGTCTCCGCGTCCATTCCGGCAAGGTCCCTGACCACCCTGTTGTAGTCCAGGATCCTGAGCTGGCTCGCGGGGAAGCCGACTGCCATGAAGTAGTTGTACTCCTCGTCTCCGGTATGGCCCGGATCGGCAGCCTTCTTCTCTTCCCCGACCCTTGCCGCCGCGGCGGTACGGTGATGTCCGTCGGCTATGTAGAGGGCGTCGACACGCGTCTCGAAGGCGGAGGTGACACGGGCTATGTCGTCATCGTCGTCTATCACCCAGAACCTGTGTCCGAACCCGTGTTCGTCGGTGAAGTCGTATTCGGGTTCGCGCATCACATAGGATTCAACGACGGAGGCGAGTCCGGCGTCGTCCTTGTAGGAAAAGAATACCGGCTCGATGTTGGCGTTCTGGATGCGCACGTGCCTCATGCGGTCGTCCTCCTTGTCGCGCCTCGTGAGCTCGTGCCTCTTGATGGCGCCGGAGGCATAGTCGTCTATGTGGGCGCAGAACACCAGGCCGTACTGCGTCCGCCCGTCCATGGTCTGGGCGTAGATATAGTAGCAGGGCTTGGGATCGCGCACGAGCCAGCCGCGCTCCTGCCAGGCGCGGAAATTCTCGACCGCCCTGGCATACACGGCATCGTCATGTTCGCCGGGCATGGGGTCGAAATCTATTTCGGGCCTCGTGATATGGAGAAGGGACTTCTCCGACGCCATATCCTTCGCTTCCTGCGAATTGAGCACATCATACGGAGGGGCCGCGACCTGCGTGACCATGCTCCTTGGAGGGCGTAACGCCGCGAAAGGCTTGACTCGTACCATACTTCAAGACATCAGTTATCAGTAATATGTTACCCAAGATAGCCATTAAATATCAAAAAAGCAAGAAGACCGCTCAAGGGCGGTCTTCATCTTCGTCATACACGAGCTCCTCTTCTTCGCGCTCGTCCTCGTCCGGCCCGTCGTCGTCCAGATCGTCTTCGTCATCTTCATCACCGCTGCCGGACCCGGGCAGCCTGCGTTTCTCGGCGGGAAGGTCTTCGAACGCCACATAGCCGTTGTCGAACTCGGCGGGCACGGGGCCCTTCGACTCGAGCAGCACGGGCTGCTGCACGGCATCGCCCGTATCCTGCCCTTCGAGAGTGACAATCACGCTCTTCCTGGAGCGTACGTCATAGAAATACTGGAAACACGCCGCACCGGCCTTCACGGCATCGGCAAAGGTGATGTCGTCTATTGTCCCGTAGCCTATATCCACGAGGGCATACCTGGCAATCACGGTGCCGTCCCCGTCCAAGGCCTTGAACAGCACGGGCTGGTCAAGCTGGAACTCGAGGTCCGAACACAACTGTTTATGAAAGGTATATAGCGAATTCCTGGCATTCACGGCATATACTCTGAAGAAGCCTTTGATGCCTGCGAGAGTTATCCTGTATCTGTAAACCATATTGCGAAGATACTAAATTATGCTTAATTTTGACTCTGCCATGGGCGCAAAAGATACATACCTCAGCATCAGCGGCCCTTCCGAAGGCCTCTACAAGGACAACGGCAGCCGCTTCATAGCACTTGCCTACCCGGTGGAGGACGAGAGCGAGGTCAGGGAGATACTCTGCAGCGTGCGCAAGGAATACCACGACGCCCGCCACCACTGCTACGCATACCGCATCGGACTCGGCGGCACCGTATGGAAGGCCGGCGACGACGGCGAGCCGGCGGGTTCGGCGGGCAGGCCCATACTCGGGCAGATAGACTCCGCGTCCCTGAGCGACGTGCTCGTCGTGGTGGTCAGGTATTTCGGAGGCATAAAGCTCGGCATACCCGGGCTCATACGGGCCTACAGAACCTCCACGGCCGATGCGCTGCAGTCCGCGCAGAAATGCGAGAAGACCGCCGGAGAGTGGCTGAGGCTGTCTTTCGGCTACGGCAGCCTTCCCGCCGTAATGAAGGTCCTCAAGGACATGGACATCCCCCAGCGCAGGCAGTCGTTCTCGACAGAATGCTCGCTGGAGGCGTTCGCCAGGCTCTCCCTCGAAGACACCCTGTTGGAAAGATTGAGAAAAATTGATACCTTTATCGACCACTTAAAATAAAAAGTTATGGGTAAATTGCACGTATTCAACGCAGGGCCCTGCCTGCTTCCGCAGGCGGCCATAGACAGCACGGCCGAAGCCCTGAAGGACTTCAACGGAACCGGTATCTCACTGCTCTCCGTCTCCCACCGCAGCAAGGAATGGGGAGAGGTCATGGACGAGTGCCGTTCTCTCTGGAAAGAACTCCTGGACATTCCCGACACGCACGAGGTCATATTCCTCGGAGGCGGAGCAAGCCTGGAATTCCTCTGCGTGGCAATGAACTATCTCGAGCACAGGGCCGGATACCTCGAGACCGGCGTTTGGGCCCGCAAGGCTCTGAAGGAAGCCCAGGGGCTGGGAGACGCCGTCGCAGTAGCCTCCTCGGCCGACAGGAACTTCTCCTACATTCCCAAGGGATACGAGATCCCCTCCGACCTGGACTATTTCCACATCACCACGAACAACACCATCTACGGCACGGAAATCAAGGAGGACATCGACAGCCCCGTACCCCTCGTGGCCGACATGTCGTCCGATATACTCTCGCGCAAGGTCGATGTCGGCAAGTACGCTCTGATCTACGGCGGAGCGCAGAAGAACGCGGGTCCCGCCGGCGTAGCCTTCGCCATAGTGCGCAAGGATTCCCTCGGCAAGGTCAGCCGCCGCATCCCCACGATGCTCGACTACCGCGTGCACATCGACAAGGGCTCGATGTTCAATACTCCCCCCGTATTCGCGATATTCGTGATGAACGAGACCCTCAAGTGGCTCAAGTCAATGGGAGGAGTCGAGGCCATGCACGCGCTCGACGAGAAGAAGGCCGCCGCCCTCTACGCCGAGATAGACCGCAACGCCCTGTTCACCGGTACGGCAGAGAAGTGCGACCGCTCGATAATGAACGTCTGCTTCGTAATGGCTCCGGGCTACGAAAGCCTGCAGGACGAGTTCCTGTCATTCTCGAAGGACAGGGGCATAGTAGGCATCAAGGGACACCGCTCCGTCGGCGGATTCAGGGCATCTCTCTATAACGCCTGCACGCTGGAAGACGTGGAGGCGCTCACATCCGCAATGCAGGAATTCGAAAGGCTCCACAAGTGATGAAAGCACTGATAGCAACCCAGAAGCCCTTCGCCGCGGCAGCCGTGGCGGGCATCGAAGACATACTCCGCGAAGGCGGGCTCGAGACGGCAGTCCTCGAGAAATACGGCTCCCAGGACGAACTCGCCGAAGCTGTCAGAGACGCCGACGCGCTGATAATAAGATCCGACAAGGTCACGGCCGAAATCGTGGCCGCCGCCCCGAAGCTGAAAATCGTGGTCAGGGCCGGAGCCGGATACGACAACGTAGACCTCGAAGCCTGCAGCGCGAGAGGCATAGTCGTGATGAACACTCCCGGGCAGAACTCCAACGCCGTGGCCGAGCTTGCGATTGCGATGATGATCTACATGTCAAGGGGACAGTTCACCCCTGCGACCGGAAGCGAGATACAGGGAAAGACCCTGGGCATACAGGCTTTCGGCAACGTGGGCAGGCTCGTCGCGGCCAAGGCGTCCGCCCTCGGGATGAAGGTCTGGGCCACGGATCCCTTCCTGCCGGCGGAAAAGATAGCGGAAGCCGGAGCGGAGCCCGTCGAAAGGGCAGAAGACCTGTATTCGTCATGCGACTTCGTCAGCGTGCATATTCCCGCGACGCCGCAGACCGTAAAGTCGATAGGCTACGATCTCATCAGCAGCATGCCGAAGGGCGCCACGCTTGTCAACACGGCCAGGAAGGAGGTTATCGACGAAGACGGACTCATGAAGGCCCTGGAAGAGAGGGGCGACCTGAAGTATGCCACCGATGTGGCTCCCGGCAACATCGACGCCCTCAGGGAGAAGTTCGGCCTGCGCGTGTTCGCCACTCCCAAGAAAATGGGAGCGCAGACCGCCGAAGCCAACCTCAACGCCGGACTCGCAGCTGCACGCCAGATAGTATCGTTCTTCAAGGACGGCTGCACCAGGTTCCAGGTGAACAGGTAGGGCGGTCCGGCACATGCAGCCGCAGGATCAGGTAATTCCATCCGCCAAAGCGCCGGCTCCGATTACTGTTTTTACTATATTATACCTCAGCATATGTCTCCAGGGAGGCGTTTACCCTTATTGATTAGCCTCCCTGGAGACATATGCTGAGGTTATGGCAAATAATACCGAGACAGGCGGAACTACTCCCCGCTCTCCGCCTCAGGAGCCTTGCCCACCTTCTCGACCTTCACATCGAAGACAAGGGCCGAATTGGGCTTGATGACAGGATTGCCCTGGCTGCCGTAGCCGAGTTCCGAAGGCACATAGAGCTTTATGTGGCCGCCTTCTCCGACAAGGGGAAGCCCCTCCTGCCAGCCGCGGATCACATTCGACAGGGGAATGGCCACGGCGTCGTTCTCCTCGAGCGTCTGGTCGAACACGGTGCCGTCGATAAGGGTTCCGGTATAGTGGACATAGACGGTGTCGCGCAGCGTAGCCTTCACGTCGTTGCCGGGCTCGAGTATCTCATACTGGAGACCTGACTCCGTCTTCGTCACGCCTGCCCTGGACGCGTTCTCCTCGAGGAACTTCTCGGAAGCCTCCTTGTTCACGAGAGCCTCGTAGTTGTTCTTCTTCTCGAGATAGGCGTTGAAAGCGTTGTTGATAGACTCGGGAGAATACTTGAGCTGGGAGTAGAACTCCTCCGAGCGGGGATCGCCCTCGGCCTCCATGCAGTCCTTGATTCCGCCGACGATCTTGGAGTAGTTGAGCCCGGTGAAGCCGTAAGACTTCATGAAGATACCGAAGTTCACACCCATAAGGTAGCTTACCGAGTCGACTTCTGCCTTCGAGGGGATGTAGTCCTCGGCAGTCATGGTTTCAGGGGCGGCACCTTCTGCGGCCGTTCCCTTGTCGGCAGCCGTATTGTTGCAAGCTACGGCTGCCAGGCCCGCCAACAGGGCCATAACAACAGAATTCCTTTTCATTTCAGATATTTTTGGTTCATTGTCTTCAAGCATCTTCCCACGCGAGCGCCGCAGCCCCGAGTATCGCGGCATCGGACTCCCTGAGCGTGGAGAAAAGTAACTTTATCCTGCCCTTCCAGACCGGCAGGAGGTTGTCGTCCATAGCTGTCTTCACCGGTTCCTGCAGGAACTCCCGCGCCCTCGCGAGCCCGCCGAAAAGCACTATGGCCTCCGGAGAGCTGAAAGCCACGAAATCGGCCAGTGAGCGTCCAAGAATCGTGCCTGTATATTCGAATATACGCAGCGCCAGCGGATCGCCCTGCCTTGCGGCTTCATACACCGCCTTGGAATCCAGCGTCTGCACGCTGCGCAGCAGAGACGGTTCGGCGCTCGAGCCAAGCCACTCGCGTGCGGTCCTCGCCACTCCGGTGGCGGAACAGTATGTCTCCAGACATCCTGTCTTTCCGCAGCCGCAGGGCCGCCCTCCTTCACGGACGGCGCATGTGTGTCCAAGCTCTCCGGCAAGAGAGTCATGGCCGTAGAGCAGGCGGCCGCCTGCCACGATGCCGCTGCCTACACCGGTACCGAGGGTAATCATTATGAAATCGTCCATGCCGGCCGCGACGCCGTACCTCCTCTCGCCGAGGGCGGCCGCGTTGGCATCGTTGGTAACCGACACAGGGATTCCTCCAAGCGAGGAAGACAGGGCGTGGACGAAATCCACACGACGGCCGGCAGCCCACTCCAGGTTGGGAGCCGAACATATCATGCCGCTGTAGTGGTTGGCGTTGGGAGCGCCAGCACCGACAGCGGCCACACCGTCTATGCCGGCTTCGGACACGGTTTCGGAAACGGCGGAAGACAGCGCGGAGATGTAGGCGCCGAAATCGGAGCCGTAGCAGTCGGAGCGGATCACCCTGCGGGCGAGTATGTCTCCTCCGGGGCCGACTATTCCTATCTTGGATGTCTGTCCGCCGACATCTATGCCGGCCACATATCTGCTTTCCGTCCCTTCCATGTCAGCAGGCCTACAGCAGGGATTCCAGGTTCTTTTCGTTGAACAGCTGCCTGCCCTCCGGGGTCATCGCATAGTCAATGCGCGCGGCATAGAACTTCTCCACCTTGCCGCGGACCATTTTCATGGTCGTGTTCAGCATGCCGTTCTGCTCGGTGAAAGGCGTGTCGCCGACGATTATCGCTGTCGGGAGCCACCTGTCGGGGAAGAGTCCCGCCTTGCGTCCTCCGGGACGGTAGGCGTCGACTTCCTTCCGGATGATTTCGAGCTGGGCCTTCCTGCCCTCGAGACTCGAAGGATCCAGGCCGGACTTCCTGACCTCCTCGGAGAGAGCGGCCTTGTTGGGGATGACCAGCACCACGGTATAGGGGCTCTGGTTGTTGTAGAGCACCGATGCCTCGATGTACTTCGAGCCGTCGGCAAGGCTGTCCTCATATCCTTCGGGAGAATATTTCTCGCCGTCGGCCGCGATCAGCAGGCTCTTGAAGCGTCCCGTCACATACAGGAAGCGGGGATCGTCCTTACAGAGATAGCCGCGGTCGCCGGTATGCAGCCAGCCGTCGACTATGGTCTTCGCCGTAGCCTCGGGATTCTTCCAGTAGCCGGCCATGACATTCTCTCCGCGTATCACTATCTCGCCCGTCTGTCCGGCAGGGAGGGAGTTGCCCTCCTCGTCGCATATCTTGATGTCCATAGGCTGGACGACGCGTCCGGACGAGCCGAACCTCGCATGGCCCGGGGAATTCGCGCAGATGACGGGAGTGGCCTCGGAAAGGCCGTAGCCCTGGAAAATGGGCATGCCTATGGCGCAGAAATATCTCTGCAGCTCTATGTCGAGCAGCGCGCCTCCTCCTACGAAGAACATCATGCGTCCGCCGAAGCCCTCGCGGATCTTCGAGAACACCAGCTTGTCTATCAGGCTGTTCAGCGGCTTTCTCCACCACAACTTCCACCATGGCCGTCCTGCGTTGTAGTAGTCCCTGTTGTAGGCTATGGCGTTCCTGAGCCCGAACTCGTAGAGCTTCTCGACGAAGGCGCCGTTCTTCTTTATCGCGCTCTCGAAGTTCTTCTTGAAGTTCTTCGAAAGCGTAGGCACAGACAGCATCACGTGGGGACGCACCTCGCGTATCGCCACCGGGATATTCTTAAGCAGCGTAACCGTGCTCTTGCCGCAGGGGACGGTGGCCACGCTTCCGCCGTAGCTCATCATGACATAGAAGCCCGCGACATGCGCGAAGCAATGGTCGAGAGGCAGTATTATCAGCATTACGGAGCCTTCCGGCACGCCTATCACGGAGCGCGCCTGCTCTACGTTGGCCGTATAGTTGCGGTGGGTGAGCAGTATGCCCTTGGGGTCGGCCGTGGTTCCGGAGGTATAGCTTATGTTGGCGTAGTCGTCGGGGCCGACGGAGGCCATTCTCTCCTCCAGCTCGCCGCAGCGGGTCTTCAGGAACTCCTCTCCCATGCGGTGCAGCTCCGAGAGAGACATCTCGGCGTCGCGCAGCTCTATATCATCCATGACGATGACTTTCTCCACCGACGGGCACCTGTCGATGACCCTGCGTATCTTGTCTATCTGGGTCTGGGACGCCACAAGGAAGCGCGAATCGGAATGGTTTATGCGGAAGGTGAGGTCGGCGTCCGACTCGAGCTTGAACGACAGCGGCACGTTCACCCCTCCGGCATACAGTATGCCGAGTTCGGAGAATATCCACTGGTTGCGCCCTTCAGAGATCAGGGCGACCTTCTCACCCTTCTTCAGGCCCATTGCCATGAAGCCGGCGGCCAGTATGCGGCCTTCCTCGTGCGTACGCGCGAAGGATGTCTCGGTCCATTCTCCGCCCACCTTCTCCCTGAGGAAGGTATGGTCCGAATAGAGGGCGGTGTACTTCTTTACGAAATCGATGATAGTAGGTCTTGTATCTGCCATAGGTATACTGGTTTTAGCGTTGTTTGTCGTCCTGGGGCTGGGAGAAGAGGCCGTAGAGCTCGGCGTCTATCATGTCGGTCACCTTCTCGAAGGCGGCGGGGTCGTTGCCGAACTTGATGTTGTCGGCGTCTATTATCAGAAGCCTTCCGGGATAGTCCCTGATCCAGGCCTCGTATTTCTCGTTGAGACCTGTAAGGTAGTCGATGCGTATGCTCTTCTCGTAGTCGCGGCCGCGCCTCTGTATCTGCGCTATCAGGTTGGGAATGGACGAGCGCAGGTATATCAGCAGGTCGGGATAGCCCACGAGCGACATCATCAGGTCGAAGAGGTCGGTGTAGTTCTCGAAATCCCTGGTGCTCATAAGCCCCATGTCGTGGAGGTTGGGGGCGAATATCCTGGCATCCTCGAATATGGTCCTGTCCTGCACCACGACGTCGTCCATTTTCGCTATCTCCACCACATCCTTGAACCGCTTGTTGAGGAAATATATCTGGAGGTTGAACGACCACCTGGCCATATCCTCGTAGAAATCGGCAAGATACGGGTTGAAGTCGACGGACTCGTACTTCGGGGTCCAGCCGTAGCGGGAGACGAGCATCCTCGTCAGGGTCGTCTTTCCGCTACCTATGTTTCCGGCAATCGCTATATGCATATCCTGAAAAGTTATAAGCCTTGCAAATTTAGAAAGATTCCGCTCATTTGAAAAGTCCGTACAGCTGGGCGTCTATCCTGTCGGTTATGGACTCGAAGGCGGCGGGGTCTGACTCGAAGTCGAGCCTGTCGGTGTCCACAACGAGCAGCCTGCCCTCATACGAGCCTATCCACTCGTCGTAGCGGCGGTTGAGCCCCTCGAGATACTCCAGGCTCATGCTCTGCTCGTAGCCGCGCCCGCGCTTCTGTATCCGGGCCACGAGCTGCGGCACCGAAGACTTGAGGTAGATCAGCAGGTCGGGGAGGTGCACCAGAGACATCATCAGGTTGAAAAGCATCATGTAGGTGTCGTAGTCGCGCTGCGAGAGGTTGCCCAGCTCGTAGTTGTTGCGCACGAATATGTGCACGCCCTCAAGTATCGTCCTGTCCTGGATTATCACATTGTCCGAGCGGGATATGTCGAGCAGGTCGCGGAACCTCTGCGCAAGGAAATATGTCTCGAGGTTGTACGACCACCTCGGGATGTCGCCGTAATAGTCCTCCAGATAGGGATTGTAGGTCACGGACTCGTACTTCGGAGTCCAGCCGTACCTTTCCGCAAGCATCCTCGTGAGCGTTGTCTTGCCGCTGCCTATATTTCCCGCGATTCCTATGTGCATAGTACGTCTTGAACTGAAATCCTACAAAATTAACACAAGTTTTGTAATTTTACGGCCGTAACAGGAATAAATAGCCATGCACGAAATACTGGACTTCACATTCAACCCTTTCCAGGAAAAGACATATACAGTCACCGCGGCGGACGGACGGTGCGCGGTGATAGACCCGGGATTCCGCGCGGGACGGGAGGCCGGCGCCTTCCTCGGAGCACTCGGATCCAGGCAGCTCGTTCCGGCGGCGATACTGCTGACCCACGCACATTTCGACCATATCTACGGAGTCGCGCCCCTGCTGGAGAGGTTCCCCGGCATCCCGGTATATATGAATTCCGCAGACATCCCCGTACTGGAGATTCTTCCCGAGATGTGCGGCAGGTTCGGCCTGCCTGTACCGGACTGCAGTTTCAGGCATGACGAAGTGTCCGAAGGCGCTGCGATAGAAGTATACGGCCTGCGCTTCGAGCCCATAGCCACCCCGGGACACACTCCGGGAGGCATGAGCTATCTGCTGCACGACGACGGAGGGGACATGCTTTTCAGCGGAGACACGCTCTTCGCCGGGGCGATCGGACGCACCGACCTCCCCTACGGCGAATACGACGACGAGATACGCTCCATAATGGAGAAGCTCATAGTCCTCGACCCGGCCACGGCGGTATACCCGGGGCACGGCCCCGCGACGACCATAGGCAGGGAACGCACGGGCAACCCCTTCCTCGAGCCGTTCAACGAGCCGGAAGAAGAAACCGGCCCCGATGCGGAGCCGGTAATAATCAGAGGACCCGGTCCTGCGGGCAGATAGTCCCCGGGGCGCTTAGTTCTTGAGATAATAGGTGACGGAAGTGACCACCCTCACCTTCTTGATGTAGGGGGTGTTGCTGTCCCTGTCGGAAATCGTGAAAGTCCCCTGGCTGGCGGTCTTTATCTTACCCAGAGAGCTTCCGGAGTCGGTGGCGAACTTCTGCGCGGCCTCGCGGGCGTTCTTCGTGGCCTCCTCTATCATCTCGGGCTTGATGTCGTTCAGCGACTCGTAGCGGAACTCCACGGGATTCTCCCAGTCGTTGCCGGCCGTGACTATGCCCTTGCGCAGCAGCTCCGACTGACGCGACATCAGCGCGAGCACATCGTCGACCTTGTCGGTGCATACTGTCACGATATTCGTAGCGATATAGCGGTAGGTGCGGTCGTTGTTGCCGTACTCGTTGGCGTACTTGTCGGAAATGGACGGCACCGAAACCGTGATCTCGGAGTCCTGCAGCCCTCCCGACTTGAGGAACTCCACTATCGCAGCGTTGTTGCGGTCGGTGACGGAATATATGTTCCCGAGGTCGTTGTCCATGACCTTGTAGACCACGGGCCAGATCACCTTGTCGGCCTCGACCTCCCTTTCGCAGAGGCCCTTGACATTGACGGTACGGTCGAAGGAACGGAACTCCCTGACCGCCTTCGGAATCATAAGTCCGAGCACGATGAGGCCGAGCATTATAGCCAGGCCGCTGTAGAATTTGCCTTTATCCATGACTGACTTCATTTAAGGGTTGGACATTCTCGTCAGAGCGTCTGTCCGCCGATGAACTCCCTCATTATCGAGGTAGGCGGTATGGCCGCTATCTCCGAAGGCTTCAGGCACACGACCTTTTCCATGAACCTGAGCAGTTCCTGGGCCTTGGAGTACGCGGGCGAGGAGACGCTTATGCCGCAGAGCAGAGGCTCCGCGTAATATTTCAGCAAGGGGATGTCGTACAGCGTCGACGAGTTGAACACTATGTCGGCATTCTCCTCGAAGGGGAAGATGTTCTTGTTCTCCCCCCTGCGCACGGACGGCCAGCGGAGTATGTTCTCCTCGGGAGATATGCCCCTCGTGCGGTTGTCGCGCACTATCCTGCGCAGCAGGCGCTTGTCGGTGGTGGAACTGTGGTACTTCCTGCCCTCGGGAAGGGACGACAGGGCCGAGATATATACGCGGAATATGTGCTTCTGGTCGAGGTCGGGCGTAAGCGCGGGGTTGAGCGCGTGTATGCCCTCCATGAAAAGGATGTCGTTGGGCGCGAGCTTCATCACCACGCCCGAGCTCTCGCGGCAGCCCTTGACGAAGTTGAACTTCGGAATCTCCACCTCCCCGCCCGAGAGCAGGGTCGACAGCTGCTCGCCGAGCAGCTTTATGTCCATGGCCTCCAGGGCCTCGAAGTCGTAGTTGCCGTCCTTGTCGCGCGGGGTCTGCTCCCTGTCCACGAAATAGTTGTCGAGCTCTATCACCCTCGGGTTGAGGCCGAGCACGCGGGCCTGCTGGGCTATGCGCAGCGAGGAGCTCGTCTTGCCGCTCGAAGACGGCCCGGACATCATCACTATGCGCCTGGTCTTGCGGTTCCATGATATCTGGTCCGCCACCTCGGCATACTTCCTCTCCTGTCGGGCTTCCGACAGGTTGATAAGTTCGATGCCCTCGCCTGCCTGGAGGGCGTCGTTGACCTTGTCGAGGCTGTCCAGCCCTATGGCGCGGCACCAGTTCGTATATTCCTGCCTTGCCGCCTGAATCTTTGTCATATAGTCAGAAAATTTTTCAGATATTCGCCTGTAACGGACGCAGGGTCTGCACACACCTGCTCCGGAGTTCCGCTTGCAATAATCCTGCCGCCCGCGGCGCCTCCCCCGGGGCCCATGTCTATGAGATAGTCCGCCCTCTTGAGCACGTCGAGGTTGTGTTCGATGACTATCACGGTGTTGCCCTGGTCGACGAGCTTCTCGAGCACGTCCATAAGCACCCTGACATCCTCGGCATGCAGGCCGGTCGTAGGCTCGTCGAGCATATAGAGGGTCTTTCCCGTCGCTTTGCGGAAGAGTTCCGCGGCGAGCTTCATCCTCTGGCATTCGCCTCCGGAGAGCGTGACCGCAGACTGCCCGAGATGCACATACCCCAGACCCACGTCCAGCATGGCCTTCAGCTTAGGGGCTATGCGGGGGTGGCTCTTGAAGAACTCGTAGGCCTCGCTTACCGGCATCTCGAGCACTTCGCCTATGTTCTTGCCCTTGTACCGCACCGCAAGCGTGTCTTCCTTGTAGCGCCGTCCGCCGCAGGCGTCGCAGACCACATTGACGGAAGGCAGGAAATTCATCTCTATGACCTTTATCCCCGCGCCCTTGCAGGCCTCGCAGCGGCCGCCCTCGACATTGAACGAGAACCGCCCCGCCTTGAAGCCGCGCACCTTGGCGTCGGGCGTATCCTCGAAAAGCGCCCGTATGTCGTTGAACACCCCGGTGAAGGTGGCCGGATTCGAACGCGGGGTGCGTCCTATCGGACTCTGGTCTATCTCTATGACCTTGTCGATGTTCTCGAGCCCGTCGATACCGTCGAAAGGCAGCGGGCGGGCCTTGAAATTATAGAAATGCGACTTGAGAGCGGGCATCAGGGTCTGGTTTATGAGGCTGGACTTCCCCGAACCGCTGACGCCGCTTATGCCGATCAGCATCCCGAGCGGGAAGCGGACGTCTATGCCCTTGAGGTTGTTGCCGCGCGCGCCGCGTATCACGAGGCTCTTTCCGTTCCCCTGCCTGCGCAGCGAAGGCGACGGTACGGGGTTCACATAGGGCCTCGCCGGGCCGCTGTAGCATATCCTGCCGCCGTTCTCCCCTGCCCCGGGGCCTACGTCCACTATCCAGTCGGCGCTGCGTATCGTCTCCTCGTCGTGCTCCACGACTATCACGGTATTGCCCTCGTCGCGCAGGTGCTTCAGGGAATTTATGAGCTTGCGGTTGTCCCTCGGATGCAGGCCTATGCTGGGCTCGTCCAGTATGTAAATCACGTTCACGAGCTTCGAGCCTATCTGGGTGGCGAGGCGTATGCGCTGCCCCTCTCCGCCCGAAAGGCTGGATGCCGGACGGTCGAGGGTGAGGTAGTCGAGCCCGACGTCGAGCAGGAACCTGACCCTGTCGTCGAGCTCGCGCAGTATGTCGCGGGCTATCGCTCCAGCCTTGGCGGAAAGCTTTCCGGGAAGTTCCTTCAGCCAGAGGGCGAGTTCCGAAATCTCCATGGCCCCCACCTGCGAGATATCCTTGCCGTCAATGCGGAAATAAGAGGCCTCGGCGTTGAGGCGCGTCCCGTGGCAGACCGGACAGACTATCTTGTCTTCGATGTCGTCCACGAGCCCGTCCCAGGTCACCATTTCGGCCTGGGAACCTTCTCCGATGCGGAAGAACTCGTCGGAGCCGAATATCAGCAGAGAAAGTTCCCCGTCAGGCAGTTCCGACACGGGTTCGTATACCGAGAAACCGTGCTTGCGGGCTATGGCGCGTACGGTTTCGGACTTGCGGCTGCTCCTCAGAGGCCCCAGAGGCAGTATGGCCCCGTCGGCGATGCTCAGGCTGCGGTCCGGGACAATGGTATCGAAATTCACGTCAGGCACCACACCCAGGCCCTTGCAGTGCGGACAGTAGCCCTCGGGCGAATTGAACGAGAACGAATGCGGCGCAGGCTCCTTGAGCGAGACACCGCTCTCGGGATCGACGAGATGCTTGGAATAGTGGCGCAGGACAGAAGTCTCGGCATCGAGCACGGCCACCGACCCCTTGCCGAGAGTGAGCGCCGCCGCGACAGACTCCCTTATCCTACCCTCGTCGCCGGCGCCCGGCTTGAGCTTGTCCACAACCAGCTCTATGAAATGGGCCTTGTAGCGGTCGAGCGAGTCGAGTTCCGAGAGGTCGACAAGCAACGAGTCCACGCGGACCTGGGTGTAGCCCTTCTTGCGGAGCTGCTCGAAGAGCTCCTTGTAGCTGCCCTTGCGCCCGTTGACCAGAGGGGCGAGCAGCAGGCACCTGCGGCCGCGGTACACATCCATGACGAGCTCGACTATCTGCGAGTCGGTGTAGCGCACCATTTCCTTCCCGCTCACGGGAGAATAGGCGGTGGAGGCCTTGGCGAACAGCAGGCGCAGGAAATCGGAGATCTCGGTTATGGTGCCGACCGTCGAGCGGGGATTGTTGCCCGTGGTCTTCTGCTCTATGGCTATGATAGGGCTCAGGCCGGTGATGCTCTCCACGGCCGGCTTCTCGAGTATGCCCATGAAATGCTTGGCATACGGCGACAGGGTGTTCATGTACCTCCTCTGCCCCTCGGCATATATGGTGTCGAAGGCGAGCGAAGACTTTCCGCTGCCGCTCAGTCCGCTTATCACCACGAACTTCCGCCGGGGGATGTCGACATCCACATCCTTGAGGTTGTGGGCGCGCGCACCCCGTATGCGTATTATGTCGTCGTTGTCAATCATTCAGGCAAAGATGCACAAATTTTCTCAGCTTTTGACTATCTTTGGAGCCCGTACAGAACGAAAATTTATGTGGCTTTGGATGACTGTGGGCTCGGCCCTGCTGCTCGGATGCTATGACATCGCAAAGAAACAGGCGCTGAAACGCAACGGTGTACTGTGGATACTTCTGTTCTCTACCGCCCTGACGACGCTGTTCCTATGTCCTTTCCTCAGCGGCGGGTCGGCAGGAGACCACCTCAGGCTGGTAGTCAAGGCCCTGCTGGTGTCCTCGTCATGGATTTCGGGACTGGAGGCGATGAAACTGCTTCCGCTCACTACGGCAAGCACGCTGAAGGCGTCCCGGCCGATGTTCGTCGTCATCTTCTCCATAATACTTTTCGGAGAGAGGCTCAACATCTGGCAGTGGGCGGGAGTCGTGCTGGTGATAGGAGCCCTCTACCTGCTGGGACGCTCCAGCAAGAAGGACGGAATAAGGTTCAGCCGCAGCAGGGGCGTGGCATGGATGCTGCTGTCGATCCTGACAGGCTCGGCAAGCGCCCTGTACGACAAGTACATACTCCAGACCATGGAGCCGATGTTCGTGCAGAGCTGGGCCAACCTCTACATCACCGCGGTGCTCGCCGCAGTAATGCTCGTGCGGCACCTGTCGGGCAGGGGCACGGCCGGGAAGTTCCGCTGGGACTGGACGATAGTGCTGATAGCGGTGCTGATAACGGTTTCGGACGCGCTGTACTTCTTCGCCGTGAAGCAGGACGACGCGCTGCTGTCGGTGGTATCCATGATACGCAGGAGCTCGGTAGTGATAACGTTCCTGGGCGGGGCGCTGCTGTTCAGGGAGCACAACATACGCGACAAGGCGGTCGACTTAGGCATATTGCTTGCAGGACTGACCCTGCTGCTCTCCGCATCATAGAATCTTCAGACACTATATATATATAACATGACGATGAAGGCAAGAATAATTCTCATATCGCTCACCGCAGGCCTGTGTACGGTGGTCTGCAGCGCACAGTCGCGGAACTTCAGGCTCGGCAAGTGGACCGAGATCCACACCGCGATACTCAAGGAACTCAGCACCTCCTATGTAGACTCGCTGCCCGTCGACGCCATCGAACGCCGCGGAGTGGACGCGATGCTCTCCGGACTCGACCCCTATACCGTCTACATCCCCGCCGAGGAGAACGAGGACCTGCAGCTGATGATAAGCAACACCTACGGCGGAATAGGTGCGGTCATCTACAAGCCCGACGTCAACGGCAACGTGATAATCAACGAGCCCTACGAAGGCTCCCCCGCCCACAAGTACGGGCTGCGCTGCGGTGACGAGATAATGCAGATCGACACGACATCCGTCATAGGCCTGAACTCCCAGCAGTGCAGCGAGAGGATGAAGGGAGAACCCGGCACCAAGGTCAGGTTCAAGGTGAAGAAAGTCTACACCGGCGAGATCGTCGACCTCGAGGTGACCCGCGAGAAAATCCACCTGCCGGACATGCAGTACGCAGGCATGGTCGACGACACCACCGGGTACATACTGCTGACGGGATTCTCCGAGGGGGTCTCCGGGGAAGTCCGCGACGAAGTCGTGAGCCTCAAGAAGCAGGGCATGCGCACGCTGGTGCTCGACCTGCGCGGCAACGGAGGCGGACTGCTCTCCGAGGCTGCGGAGATAGTGTCGATATTCGTGCCGAAGGGTTCGCTCGTCGTGACCGCCAGGGGCAGGGAGAAGGACGCCAACTATGTGGTCAGGACAACCCGGGAGCCGGTAGACACGAAGCTCGACCTGATTGTCATGGTAGACTCCGGATCGGCATCGTCCTCGGAAATAGTGGCCGGAGCCCTGCAGGACATGGACAGGGCCACGATAATGGGCACCAGGACCTTCGGCAAGGGTCTCGTGCAGTCCATAAGGAGCCTGCCATACGGAGGAGAGCTGAAGGTGACCACCGCAAAATACTACACCCCCTCGGGACGCTGCGTGCAGGCTATCGACTACTCGCACAGGAACGAGGACGGCAGCGTCAGCCAGATTCCCGACTCCCTGACCAACGAGTTCAGGACGGCTGCCGGAAGGATAGTGCGTGACGGCGGCGGAATCACCCCCGACGTCACTATCGAGCCCCACAGCTACAGCCGGCTGTCCTACTCGCTCGTCGCCTACGGCGTCATAGAGGAGTTCGTGCTGGACTATGTAAGACGCCACGAGACCATAGCGCCCGCAGAGGAGTTCCGCCTCACGGACGCGGACTACGAGGATTTCATAGCCTTCGCCAGGGACAAGGAGTTCGACTACCGCTCCACGGCCAAGACCTACTTCGACATAATGTGCACCGAACTCGAGAAGGACGGGCTCAAGGACGCCATGGCACCCCAGATAGAGGCCCTTGAGGAGTCCCTCGACATGGAGAAGGAAGAGTTCCTCAGGCTCAAGAAAGACGAGATAGTGCCCCTGATAGAGGAGGAGATAGTAGTGAGGTACTACTTCCAGCCCGCAGGAGTCATCGTGCGCCTGCGCTACGACGACGCCCTGAGGCAGGCACTCGCCAGCGAGAGGATAGCAGTATAATGGAGCTGATAGTCCTCAACACCACCAAGACGGCCGACAGTTCGCTGGTAATACACGCCCTGAGCAGGGAATACGGACGCAGGAGTTTCATAACGGGCGTGGCAAGGCGCGCCCCGGCCCTGTACCTCCCGCTCAACATACTCGAGGCAGAGGTGGTGGAGAACAGGAGGAGCGAGCTGTGGCGCCTCAGGGGCGCGGGCACTGTCTACCCGCTCGACGGGCTCCGCTCGAGCCTTGCAAAGAACTCTATCTGCCTGTTCATGAGCGAAGTGCTCTACCGCGCGGTACGCGAAGGCACGGAGGGCGACGGGCTCTACGACTGGTGCCGCAAGTCCATACTCACCCTCGACGCGCTCGACTCCGAGTTCAGCAACTACCACCTGCGCTTCCTGCTGGAACTTGCCGTCTGTCTCGGATTCTCGCCCGAGGCAGCCGACCTCAGACCCTTCGTCGGCGACTGCTCTCCGCAGGTCGAAGCCCTGCTCAGGCTCGACTTCGCGTCGTCGATGCTCCTGCCCCTCAACGGCAGGACACGCGGCACAATCGCCGAGGGCCTCATAAGGTATCTGGGCTTCCACCTCGACTACCCGCTCAACATACGCTCCCTGCCCGTGCTGACGGAATTGTTCGAATTTATTGGCTAACTTTGCCCCATGCAGAAGTCAGAACTGGAAATAATGGCTCCGGCCGGCAATTTCGAATGCCTGCACGCGGCCATACAGGGTGGCGCCGATTCCGTATATTTCGGCGTCGGACACCTCAACATGCGCAGCCACTCCGCAAACAACTTCAGGCCGGAAGACCTTCCCGAAATAGTCCGCATCTGCCGGGAGGCGGGAGTCAGGAGCTACCTGACGCTCAACATAGTCCTGTATCCAGAAGACCTCGGCCCGATGCGGCAGACGCTCGACGCGGCGCGCGATGCGGGGGTGGACGCGGTGATAGCCTCCGACATGGCGGCGATCTCGTACTGCCGCAGCATAGGCCTCGAGGTGCACATATCCACCCAGCTGTCCATTTCCAACGCCGAGGCGCTGCGCTTCTATGCGTCGTTCGCCGATGTGGTGGTGCTGGCGCGGGAACTCAACCTCGGACAGGTCAGGGAAATATACGACACGATAGAACGCGAGGACATCTGCGGCCCTTCGGGGAAGAAGGTAAGGATAGAGATGTTCGCCCACGGCGCGCTCTGCATGGCCATAAGCGGCAAGTGCTACCTGTCGCTGCACAGCTACGGCGCGTCGGCCAACCGCGGGGAATGCTACCAGGTCTGCCGCAGGGGATATGAAGTCACCGACCTGGAGACCGGCAACAGGCTGGACATAGACAACAAGTACATAATGTCGCCCAAGGACCTCTGCACGATAGACTTCATGGACCGCATAGTCGAAAGCGGCGTCAAGGTGTTCAAGATAGAGGGCCGCGCGAGGTCCGCCGAATATGTGAAGCGCTGCGCCTCGTGCTACCGCAGGGCCGCCGACGCGGTATGCGACGGCACATATACTCCCGAGCTGGCCGCAGGACTGCGCAAAGAACTCTCGGAAGTGTTCAACCGCGGATTCTGGGACGGATACTACCAGGGCGCACGCCTCGGACAGTGGAGCGAAGTGTACGGCTCGCAGGCCACGATGAAGAAAGTCTACTGCGGCAAGGTGACCAACTGGTTCGACAGGATAGCGGTGGCCGAGATCTCCATAGAGTCGGAAGCGCTGCATGTCGGCGACAGGGCCATGGCCATAGGCTCCACCACCGGAGTCGTCGAATTCAGGGTCGACGACCTCAGGGTAAACCTCGAGAAGACAGATATGGCGTCCAAGGGCGTCAGATGCTCGGTAGCGGTAGACCCGTCTATCTGCCCGCAGGGGAAGCTCCGCCGGGGCGACAAGATCTATATCTGGCAAGAAAAGCGGCCATAGCCCTCAGGGCCCTGCCCCTGTGCGATACGGAGTTCTTCTCCTCCTCGCTTATCTCGGCCATGGTCCTGCCTCCGAAGCCGTCCGGTATGAATACAGGGTCGTAGCCGAAGCCCCCGTCCCCCTTCATCCCATAGCCTATGCTTCCCGCGACCTCGCCCTCGAAGCTGAAGTACTCGCCGCCGAGGCAGAGCGTCACCACGGTGCGGAAACGCGCCCGGCGGGACACCCCGGAGCCGAGCGCCGAGAGTTCGGAAAGCAGGCGGCGCATGTTGGCGAGGGCGTCATGGCTTTCCGCCCCCGAGCCCTCGAGACTGGCGGCATAGCGTGCCGAAAGCACTCCGGGCGCACCTCCGAGGGCATCCACCTCGAGCCCTGTGTCGTCGGCGAAGCAGTCGGCGCCCGACAGTTCGTGTATCCTCCCCGCCTTTATCAGCGAATTCTGTTCGAGCGTCGTCCCGTCCTCCACGACATCCTCGTCTATTCCGGCCTCCGCCTGCGAAAGCACCTCCACATCCTGCCCGAGTATCTCCCGCGCCTCGCGCAGTTTCCCGGCATTGCCCGTCGCAAAGATAAGTCTCATGATAATACTTCCTGTTTCGCGTAAAGATAGCGCTCCCCGGCGTCATCTGCAACAATGCCAGTCCGCAAAGCGCCGCTGTCCTGTTCATTCCCGTTGCATGTGCTCCGTGTATGCCTCCTGCGGCAGCTAATCAACGGGGGTAAACGCTGCTGCAGGAGGCATACACGGAAGCTGCGATACATAGCACAGGGGATATGTAAAATGACAAGCGTGTATGCGTGGCGGTGCTTTGCAGACTGGCATTGTTGCTATTTCGGCGAAATAATCGTAGATTCGCCGTAAAACAGACAAGCAGAGAGATGATTACAGAAGAAAGGATAGACGGGATCATACGCGGGATGTTCGAGGACATACGCTTCGCCGCGGAGCCGGAAGGGCTCTACGGGCCTCTCAGATACATGATAGAGATAGGCGGCAAGAGAGTCCGTCCGAAACTGTGCGTCACCGCATACTCGTTCTTCTCCGACGACTTCGGCGAGCACATCCTCTCCCCCGCCGCCGCGCTCGAGGTGTTCCACTCGTTCACCCTGATGCACGACGACATAATGGACCGCTCCCCGATGAGGCGCGGGATGCCCGCCGTGTGGAAGAAGTGGAACGAGGACACGGCAATCCTTTCCGGCGACGTGATGCTCATCGACGCCTACAGGAGAGTAGCCAAGGCTCCGCACAAGGTGCTGGACAGGATCATGGACCTGTTTTCCAAGACAGCCTCGCAGGTATGCGAGGGACAGCAGTACGACATGGAGTTCGAAGACATGCGGGAGGTGAGCATGGCCGCCTACAACCAGATGATAGGCCTCAAGACGGCCGTCCTGATAGCCTGCTCCGCGGAAATGGGCGCAATAATAGGAGGCGCGTCCGGGCAGCAGTGCAAGGCTCTCTACGAATACGGCTACAAGCTCGGCATGGCGTTCCAGATTGCCGACGACTACCTCGACACCTTCGGAGACGAGAAGGTGTTCGGCAAACCCATAGGCGGCGACATAGTCAACGGCAAGAAGAGCTGGCTCACGGTGCGCACCCTCGAGAAGACGGACGACAGGGACGCCTTCCTCGACATATTCACCCGCAAGGCGGAGAGCAAGGCGCTCAAGGCGGGCAAGATCGCGGCAGTGCGCAACGCCTATGTACGGGGCGGCGTCGACACTGACGCAAAGGACGAGATCGACCGCTTCACCCGCGAGGCCCTGGAAGCCGTGCAGGGCGTCGGACTCCAGGAGGGTGCCCTGGAAGCTCTCAGGCGGTTTGCCGACAATCTTGTAGGCAGGACGAGATGACGGAAGGCACGGCTACTGTAGTCAAGAACGCCGGAAGCCACTATCTGCTGAGCCGGCTGCCCGAATGGGATCTGTTCCCCGCCGTACTGAGGGGCAGGGTGCGGCTCTCCATGAGCGACGCGACCAACCCCGTGGCGGTAGGCGACAGGGTGCGTTTCACGGCACCGGAACACATCTCCGCCCGGGATCCGGCCGTGATAACAGAAGTCCTCCCGAGAAGCAACTACCTGATACGCAAGTCCACGAACCTCTCGAGGCAGTCGCACATCATAGCCGCCAATATCGACCAGGCCGTAATAGCCGTCAGCCTGTTCTTCCCGGAACTGAAGCTGCCGCTGCTCGACCGCATACTCGTGACCTGCGAGGTCTACGGAATCCCGGCGGTGATAGTCCTCAACAAGATCGACCTCTACGGCGCAGAGGCTCCGCAGGAGGTGGAGCGCTTCATACACACCTATGAAGGTGCCGGATACCGCGTGATACCGTCCTCTACGGTGACAGGAGAAGGCATAGACACGCTCAAGGAACTGTGCAAAGGCCGCCTGAGCCTGTTCTCCGGAGAATCGGGCGTCGGAAAGTCGAGCCTCATAAAGTCCATAGACCCCTCCCTCGACCCCAAGATAGGCAGGATATCGGCCTCACACCTGCAGGGCCGTCACACGACCTCGCTATACGAGATGTACCGCCTTTGCGGCGGAGGCTTCCTGATAGACAGCCCCGGGATAAGGGGCTTCGGACTCGTCGACCTCGAGAAGGAGGAGATATCGAAATATTTCCCCGAAATGCTGAGGGTGTCGGACGGATGCCGCTTCATCCCGTGCACGCATACCCACGAACCCGGCTGCGCCGTCAAGGACGCCGTAGACAGGGGCGAGATAAGCCCCGAAAGGTACAACTCCTATCTCGGGATGCTCGAGGAAGACAGGAAATTCAGATAGGCCACGACGCTCAGGCGGCGGTCTCCTCCTCCACGAGCTCGTAGTCGAGCAGGCGCTGCTCGAGATTGGCCTCCTTGACCCTGATGCGCACGCTGTCGCCGAGACGGAACACCTTGCGCGTCCTGCGTCCTATCAGCCTGTAGCGAGGCTCGTCGAACTCGAAGAAGTCGGACTTTATCTCCCTTAGGGCGACCATACCCTCTATCTTGGTAGGCTCTATCTCGACATACATGCCCCACTCGGTAAGACCCGACACCGTTCCGTCGAACTCCTGCCCGATCTTGTCCTGCATAAACTCGACCAGCTTGTATTTCACCGAAGTGCGCTCCGCATCGGCGGCTATCATTTCCCTCTCGGAAGCGTACTGGCACTCCTGCTCGTAGTAGTCCTTGTCCTCCGAGGCGCCGCCGGCGAGGTACTTTGCCAGCAGGCGGTGGACCATGAGGTCGGGATAACGGCGTATGGGCGAGGTGAAGTGCGTGTAGAACCTGAACGCAAGGCCGAAATGGCCGATGTTGTCGGTGCTGTAGACGGCCTTCGCCATAGAGCGCAGTGCGAGGTTCTCGAGGGCGGCATATTCGGGCTTGCCCTTGGCGGAGTCGAGCAGGCGGTTGAGCTCGGCGGCAATGTCGCGCCCCTTCGCGTTCTCGACCCTGTATCCGAAGCCCTTCGCGAACACGCGCAGCCCTTCGAGCTTGACCTCGTTGGGCTCTCCGTGGATACGGTAGACGAAGGTCTTGGGAGACTTGGCCGCGACACCGTTCATCCTGCCGCCGGTAGCGGCGTATTCCGCCACAGTCCTGTTGGCAAGCAGCATGAACTCCTCAATCAACCAGTTGGCCTCCTTCGATATCTTCTCGTAGACCCTTACGGGCTTTCCTTCCGGATCCACCTCGACCTTCATCTCCGGACGGTCGAAGTCTATCGCCCCGGCCTTCCTCTCCTCGGCCTTCATGAGGCCCGCGAGGCGGTTGAGCTCGCGTATGGCCGACGCAAGGGCGTCGGACTCCGGCACTTCTGGAGCCTCGATGATCTTCTGCGCCCCGTCGTAGTCCAGCCTGCGGTCGGACCTGATCACGGCGCGGCCTATCCAGCTCGAGAGAACCCTGGCTTCGGGAGTCATCTCGAATACGGCGGAGAACACGAGCTTGTCTTCGTCGGGACGCAGCGAGCAGAGCTTGTTGCAGAGCTTCTCGGGAAGCATGGGCACGGTGCGGTCGACAAGGTATACCGAGGTTCCGCGCATGCGGGCCTCCTTGTCGACTATGCTGCCCGGCCTTACATAATGCGAGACATCGGCGATATGCACGCCCACCTCGTAGTTGCCGTCGGGCAGCCTGCGGAACGACAGGGCGTCGTCGAAGTCCTTCGCGTCGGCGGGGTCTATGGTGAATGTCAGCACATCCCTGAAATCCTTGCGCCCCTTGAGGTCTTCGGGCGTAATCTCGTCCGAAATCTTGTCGGCAGCGTTCTCGACCTCGGGCTCGAAGCGGTAGGGCAGGTTGAACTCGGCGAGTATCGCATGCATCTCGGTGTCGTTCTTTCCGGGCTCTCCGAGCACATCGGTAAGATGCCCGCGCGGAGTGGTCGCCTTACGCTCCCAGCCGTCGACTACGACGGCCACCTTCATTCCGCTCCGGGCTCCCGCCTCCTCGGCGGCCTTCGGATCCACCTCTATGTCGTAGGGCATGGACTTGCTCTGCATCAGCACCCATGCCTGGTCGCCTATGCTGTGGTATATTCCGACGAAGGGCTTTCCCGAGCGGCGGACTACCTCCACCACCTCGCCTTCCTTCCTCCTGCCCTTCTCCTTGTTGCTCTGCTTGGTTACCGCGACCTTCACTATGTCGCCGTCAAGGGCGTGCCTCGTCTTGGACGCCTTGACGAACACATCCTCGTCCTCTCCTTCCACTATCACGAAAATATAGCCCTCGCGGGTCATCTGCACCCTTCCCTCGACCTGGGGATAGACTTTCTTGCGGTGCTGCCTGAACTTCTTCGAACTTTTACGCATATTACCTTGAATTTTGGCAAATTTACGCAAATCTTGCATATTATTCCTAAATTTGCGGCGTTAGTTAGAGTTATTTGTCGACAGAAATGAAGAAAATCATAGTTTTCATTGCCGCGGCGGCATCGCTCCTCTGCACGAGGCAGGCAGCCGCACAGACCAACCTCCAGATCCAGTACGACTTCGGCTCCGACCGCCGCCATGTGACCACGACGCTGGAAGGCTTCTATTCCGACAACTGGGGCAACACCTTCTTTTTCGTTGACCACGACTTCAGCGAGAGAGGCCCCCGGGGCGGCGTGATAGCCCCCGGCGGAACATATCTCGAGATCTCCCGCTGCCTGAACTTCTGGCAGGGCACGGCGCTCGCACCTCTGAGCGTGCATGTCGAATACGACGGAGGCGTGTACAGGGGCTACACCATAAACAACGCCTTCCTCGCGGGTGCGGACTGGTTCCTGCACAGCGCAGACTTCCGCAACACCCTCAACCTCAAAGTCCTCTACAAATACATCACATATACCGATGCCGGCACGCGCAGCAGGCTTCCGCTGCAGTTCACCGCCGCATGGACGATGAAGGACCTCTTCGGCCTCGCGGGGCTGACGTTCACCGGCTTCGCCGACTTATGGTGGGAGGAGCACACGCTGCTGAGCGACCGCTACGGAGACATCCTGCCCGAGACCTCGCACTGCATATTCATCACGGAGCCGCAGCTGTGGTATAATGTAGGGCGCCACTTCCGCTGCGACAACCTGAATGTCGGAGGCGAAGTGGAGCTGTCCTATGACTTCGGCACCGTCAGGGGCTTCAGATGCCGCCCCTGTGCCGGAGTGAAGTGGGTGTTCTGAGCTGCCGGGACCGCGGGAACATCTCCCGTCCCTGCCATTGCCATAATCTGCAAAGTATGTCCCCGGGAGGCGTTTTCCCTGTTGATTAGCCTTCCGGGGACATACTTGCAGATTTTTCGGAGCGGACAGGAACAGTGCCGAACGGCTGTTCCCGTGTCCGGCAGTCCGGTCTATATCAGCGGCTCGGCCGTCATTGCGGCGGGCTGGGGGATTCCCATCAGCTTGAGGATAGTAGGCGCAACGTTGCAGAGGGCGCCGTCCTTGACGGACTTGACCTCGTCGCCGGCACCTATCACTATGAACTGCACGGGATTGAGCGAATGGGCGGTGTTAGGCGTGCCGTCCTCGTTGACCGCATGGTCGGCGTTGCCGTGGTCGGCGGTCAGCAGCACTACATAGCCGTGGGCGAGAGCCGTGGTCACCACAGCCTCCACGCAGCCGTCTATGCATCCCACCGCATTGCGTATCGCGTCATAGACTCCGGTATGGCCCACCATGTCGCCGTTGGCGAAGTTCAGTATCACCATATCCTCCTTCTCCTCGCGCAGCGCGGCGCAGAGCTTGTCGGTGACCTCGATCGCGCTCATCTCGGGCTGCAGATCGTAGGTGGCCACCTTGGGTGAGTTCACGAGTATGCGGTCCTCGTTCTCGAACGGGGTCTCTCGTCCGCCGTTGAAGAAGAAGGTCACATGGGCGTACTTCTCGGTCTCCGCGATACGCAACTGACGCTTTCCGGCCTTGGCCACGGTCTCTCCGAGAGTGTCGGTGACCTCCTCCTTGTCGAAGAGTATGTGCACTCCCGTGAACGATGCGTCATAGGGAGTGAGGCAGCAGTAGTAGAGCGGCAGGGTATGCATTCCCTCCTCGGGCATGTCGTGCTGGGTGAGCACCGAGGTGAGCTCGCGGGCGCGGTCGTTGCGGAAGTTGAAGAATATCACCGCATCGCCCTTCTCCACCCTGGCGACAGGCTTTCCTCCCTCAGTGATTACCACGGGCTTGATGAACTCGTCGGTGACGTCGGCGTCATACGAAGCCTTGATCGCCTCGAGAGCCGAAGTGTACTCGGCACCCTTTCCCTCGACGAGCATGTCGTAGGCCTCCTTGACGCGGCCCCAGCGCTTGTCGCGGTCCATTGCATAGAACCTTCCGCAGACAGTGGCGACCTTTCCCACGCTTTCCGACATCTTCTTCTCGAGCTCCTCGACGAAGCCGTAACCGCTGTGGGGGTCGGTGTCGCGGCCGTCCATGAAGCAGTGCACATACACCTTGTCGAGTCCCTCCTGCTTCGCGACGCGCAGGAACTCATAGAGGTGGTCGAGGCTGGAGTGTACTCCGCCGTGCGAGCAGAGGCCCATGAAGTGGAGCTTGCCGCCGCTGGTCTTCACATAGTCGTACGCAGCGCGTATCTCCTTGTTCTCGAGGAGCTTGTGGTCGCGGCAGGCCATGTTTATCTTCACGAGGTCCTGATATACGACCCTGCCGGCACCGAGGTTCATGTGTCCTACCTCGGAGTTGCCCATCTGGCCGTCGGGCAGGCCCACATATTCGCCGCAGGCCTGCAGGTGAGACATGGGATATTTCGCGCGGAGGCTGTCGATGAAAGGCGCGCCCTGCGTATAGATCGCATTGGAATGGTCGTGCTTTCCTTCACCCCAACCGTCCAGAATCATCAGTAGTACTTTTCTGTTCATATTTCAGTGTTTTTTTATCCGTTTCTATACATTGCTGTTCCGGAGCATCTCTCCGGCATTATTCCGCATCGTCCTCCTCTATGAGTCCGCGGCCGAGCAGCATAGCCCTGGAGTCGGGCTCGCGTCCTACGAACTCCTTGTAGAGCACCATAGGCTCCTCGGAGCCGCCCTTCTCGAGGAAAGTCTTCTTGAACTTGTCGGCAAGGGCGAGATCCCAGATTCCGTTAGGAGAGTTCTGGAACACGCTGAACGCGTCCTTGTCGAGCACCTCCGCCCAGAGGTAGCCGTAATAGCCGGAGTTGTAGCCGCTGCCGCCGAAGATATGGTTGAAGTAGGTGCTGCGGTAGCGGAAGGTTATCTCGGGTATCAGGCCTATCCTCTCGGCCACGGCAGCCTCGAACTCGTCTACCTCGACGCCTTCCACGCTCTCGAGCTCATGCCATGCCATGTCGAGCATGGATGCGGCGCAGAGCTCGGTCGTCATGAAGCCCTGGTTGAACTTCAGCGAAGCGTTTATCTTCTTCACGAGCTCGTCGGGAATCACCTCGCCGGCCTCGTTCTTGGCATAGAGCGCGAGGAGCTCGGGCTGGAACGCCCAGTTCTCATTGAACTGCGAGAACATCTCGACGAAGTCGCGGGTCACGGAAGTGCCGCTCACCGAAGGATAGGTGCACTTCGACAGCAGCCCGTGCAGGGCGTGCCCGAACTCGTGGAACACGGTGAGCACCTCGTCGATGCCGAGATATTCGGGAAGATTCGCGACATTGACTATGATAGGGCGCACGTCGTTGCCCTCGGCATCCACATACTGGTTGCGCACGTTGTTCATCCAGGCGCCTCCCCTCTTGCTGTCGCGGGGGAAGTAGTCCGTCATGAATATGCCTATCAGGGAGCCGTCGTCGGCGGTTATCTTATAGGTGGTGACTTCGGGATTGTAGGCGGGGACACCCTCCAGCTTCTCGGCATTCACGCCGTAGAGGGTCTCGGCCGCACGGAACACACCGTCCACCACATTGTCTATCCTGAAGTAGGGCCTGGTCTGCGACTCGTCGAGGTCGTACTTCGCCTTGCGCACCTTCTCGGCATAGTACCACCAGTCCCACTGCTCTATCTTCGAGCCCTCGGGAAGCTTCCCCTCTTTTATATCCTCGTCCATAAGGGCCTGCATGTCGGCAAGCTCGAGCCTGGCCTTGGCCACGGCGGCCTGCATTATGCCCTCGAGGAAGGAGTCCACGGTCTCGGGATCCGCCGCCATCTTATCTGAAAGCGTGTAGGCCGCGGAAGTCTCATAGCCGAGTATGTTCGCCTTGCGCAGGCGCTGGTCCACGAGCTCGAGTATCAGGTCGGAGTTGTCGTATTCGTTGCCGTTGTGGCCGCGCATCTGGTAGGCCTCGTTATACTGGCGGCGGAGTTCGCGGTCTTCGGTTGTCGTCATCCTGGCGGGGTACTCCGAAACGCTGAAGCCGAACTTCTCGGCGAAGGCGTTGGACTCGGCGAGGATATTGTTGCCTATCTTCTGGGTGAGTTCCGCAATACGGCCGTTGATTGTGCGGAGCTCGGCCTGCTTCTGTTCGTCAAGGCCTATGCCCTCGCGTTCGAAGCTCTCGAAACGCTTTTTCAGCACGACCTGCTGCTCGCGCGTGAGGCCGCTCTGGTCGCCGTTGTAGACCGCGGCTATCCTTTCGTAGAGGTCCCTGTTGAACGAGATGTTGTCGGAGTGCTCGCTGAGCATGGGGATTGCCTCCGTCATCACCGCATCGAGGGAATCGCTGCGGTCGGTCTCGCTGACATTGTAGAGCACGCCGAGCACCTTGTCGAGTATCTCGCCCGAAAGCTCGAGGGGCACTATGGTGTTCTCGAAGGTAGGAGCGTCGGGATTGGAGGTGATTTCCTCGATCTGGGCGTTCTGCTGTTCGATTCCGGCCTTTATCGCCGGTATATAGTCTTCGATTTCAATCTCGTCGTAGGGAGGGATACCGTAAGGGGTGTCCCACTCGGCGAGGAAGGGATTCTTTTCGCCGCAGGCTGTCATAACGGTTGCGATTGCCAATAATGAAAATAACTTCTTCATACACTAATAACTGATATTGTTGTACGGACTATCTGCCGATTACTATATATGTCGGATAGTGGTCTGAGTACCCTCCGATGAACTCCCCGTACGAGAACGAACGGAACGGGGTGCCTGCGAAGCGTCCGCTCTGCTGCACCATGAACGGCCTGCTGAACACGCAGCCGTAATAGCCTTCGTCCCCGGTCTCGAGGATGTGCAGGCCACCGTCAGGTGCCGCAGCGAGGTCGTAGTTCACGAGGATGATGTCGTAGATATTCCACTCTCCCCTGTATTCCAGCGAACCGTAGCCGTCCTCGAGCAGTTGCGTGAACGGGCTGAAATATCCGGCCCTGGAATCCACTTCATCTATATCCTCCTCTGCATGCATCCACTCCGTCATGCTCACGTCGGTGGGGTTGTCGTTCATGTCGCCCATAACTACAATCTTGATGCCCGGGAACTCCTGCATGAGGGCCTGGGAATGGTTGTAGATTATCTCCGCGCCGAGGGAGCGCAGGTCGCCGCCCTTCCCGCCTACGCGCGAGGGCAGGTGCGCCACATAGAATGCGAACTGCTCGCCCCCGAGGAGTCCGCGCGCCATAAGGATGTCGCGGGTGCGGAAGTCGGCCTGTTCCTCGGGCGAGAGGGTGATGTCCACTTCCGTGTCATCGAACGAGAACGGAATGGCCTCGCTGTCGAGCAGTTCGAACTGGTCGGGCCTGTAGAGCAGCGCGACATCGATTCCGCGACGGTCGGGGCTGTCGTAATGGACTATCTCATATCCGGCAGGGGCGATTCCCGGCTCGGCCACAAGGTCTTCGAGCACGCCCGCGTTCTCCACCTCGCTCACGCCGAGAACGGTATGGAACACACCGTTCTCCTCCTTCATCGCCTCGATGACGCTGGCGATGTTGCGGAGCTTGACTTCGTACTTGTCCTGCGTCCAGTGGTTCCTGCCCTCGGGGAGGAACTCCTCGTCGTTCACCGCAGGGTCGTCCACCGTGTCGAACAAGTTCTCGAGGTTGTAGAACCCCACCACATATTTCTGCGTCCTGCCGCAGCTGCACAGCAGCACGACAGCAAGCAGGGCCGTAAAAACCGACTTTCTCATATCGTCAGACAGATTTGCCGCCCAGGCGTCAGTTCCACCATGAATCCACCGCAGACTCTACCGCGGCCGCCCCGTCCTCCCCTATCTTTGCGGGAAGGTTCGCGAAGAAGTCGTAGCCGAGCATGTCCTCGAGAGCGTCGATGCTCATGGACTGCTCCATGACGGCAGAGCTGCCGCCGGAATAATCCCTGTGCTCGAAGTAGAAGGCGATTCCTATGTATCCGCCAGTCTCCGCGCCGAACGAGGCGTCCTTGTCATATCCGAGCAGGGCCTTGTAGAAGCCTGTCGGAACCGTGACCTCGTTGCCCTCGTTGTCATGGGCGACTTCGGTGGCGCCCGCGATGTCGACACCGGTCACGACATAGAGCGTATCCATGTCGGAAGACCAGTCGCGCACCATGTTCTCGAGGTCCGCCCATACGCCGCTGTTGAAGCTGCCGCTCTGGGGAGCGCTGTTGGTAAAGTAGAAAGTCTTCAGGTTGGCCTCCGCGTCGAGCCTGTCGGCAGAGGGAATCTGATGTCCGCGGTTGTATATGTTCTCGTCGTTCTCATCCCTGTCGGTGTATGACCGGTAGAGTATGGGCTGGTACTTGCGGGGCATCTTGGGGTCGAGGCTCCATTCGTCGCTCCTGCCGCCGTTGCCCCTGAGGCCGTCGTTGAGGGGGTATGCCACCCAGAGGGCGAGCCTGTCGCCGGTGCTGTAGCAGTATGAGTAGTTGCGAACGTCCTTTCCTCCAAGGGGCATGTCGTGGCTTATGAAGCAGAGGCCGGAGCCGGCATCGTCAAGCGCGGGCAGCTCGAGCCACAGGCCGGGAGTGTCGGGAGTCAGTTCCTCGGGAAGGCCCGTATCATTCCTCGTGACGGACACTTCCTGGATCTCCCAGGTGCCGGCCTTCTCGGCGGTGCTGCTGTATACGAAGGCGAACTGCATCTTCCTGCCGACATAGGCGCCGAGGTCGAGCGAACCCGAATCCATGAAAGTCCAGCTCATGGTCGGGGGATAGTAGACGCCCTCGAGACGCTCCCATGTGCCGTTCTCCTCCCTTGCCCAGACCGCAGCCTCGTCGGGGAGCACGGAAGCGTCCTTGAAGAAATTCACGGCATGCTTGAAGCTGAGATATGCCGCGCTCTCGGAAGTGAGGTCGATCACGGGCGACACGAGCCAGCTCTCGGATGCAAGGTTCTCCTGCGTGTCGGACTTGTATGCCGTGGCCACCATGCCGTACTTCGGGTCGTGCTTCCAGATTTCGTCTATCGCGGCAGGCTTGTCCTTGTCCTCGACCGTGAAACCGCCCTGTCCGTCGAGGAAAGACACGGAATATATCTCGGTCTCGGTGGTGCCGGCCTGGACTATGGTCAGGGGCGCGCTCAGGCCGGAGCCGTAGAACTCGAATGTGGCGCTGCGTTCTGCGGCCGAAGTGTTGGCCTTGATATCGACTGTGACAGTCTGGGGAGAGGACGAACTCGCGCCGGAAACGGGGCTGACCTCGAGCCATGACTTCTCGTCCTCGTCGAGGCCGCGGATTTCCCAGTCGACGGTAGCCGTCAGCTTGAAGCTGTAGCTGTACTCCGTAGCAGGCGCTTCGACCGGATCCTTGGCGCTGATGCTTATCTGAGGTTCGAGCCCGGAAGGCTTGTTGCATGCTGCGAGGACGGCGAGTACCGATGCCGCAGCCCAGAATATGACTTTATGTTTCATCGCGATACCGATTTGCTTTTATCAGGCAAATATAATCAAATAATCAATCACTTCATCCGCTTCGGACCCTTCGGGAGAAGGGAGATTCCGGACATCCCTTTTTTGACGCCCGTCCGCAAAAAAAGGGAGGAAAGCCATAACCTTCCTCCCTGGAATATATCCTGAAGCCGTGTTTATTCGGCCTTCGATACGAAGAACGCGTCGCCTACCTGTACGGTGCCGTTGTACTCGTCTCGTACGCCCACGATAGTAACGACATCACCTTCCTCGATGCCGAGGGATGCGAACTCCTTGTCGGGGCCGCCCCAGCCTGCAACGAGGCCGTATACGGTCACATCGTTGCCCTCGCCGTCAAGCAGGTGGAAGTTGCCGTAGGTGGTATTGTAGATGTCGTTGACGGTTCCGGTCAGGCGGTACCATACGTCATCGGCCTTCTCGGCGGCGATGAACTCTGAAAGGGTAGCATCGGTAACGGCCTTGTGGTCCTCGACGCTGACATCAACCATCTGGGGATCGCCCTTGAACGAACTCTTGGGACCTACGACGGTGATTATGTCGCCCTCGTCGATACCCATGTTGGCCCACTGCTTGCTCTCGCCGTTCTCGTCGAGGACTCCGTAGACATATACCTCACCCGAGAAGTCAGTTACGTAGAGGTTGCCGTAAAGGTCATTGGCGACCTCCCTGATGTAGCCGGTCAGACGGTACTGGGTATCGCCGTCGGCAGCCGCGTTGATCTCGGCAGCGGTCGCGTCGATGATAGAGCCCTTCTGGAAGAACGACTGCTCGGTGGTGTACTCCTTGCCGTCATCGTCCTTGGTAGTGAAGGTAACGGTCACATTGCGGTCGCCGAGATTGTTGTATGCAGCCTGGAAGGTCACTACGGGAGCGGAAGCAGTTCCTCCGATAGAAGCTATCGAGAGCCACTCCTGGGCCTCCGCGGGAATCTCGACTCCGATGCCGTCACCCTTGCAGTTGAGGGTCACGCTGATGTTGCCTCCCTCAAGAGGGAACGAAGCATCCTCGGGATCGACTGACTCTACCGAGATCAGAGACTTGTTGACACTGATAAGCGTGGCATCCTCGAGTTCTATTGTGCTGCCGTAGGTAAGCCTGGGGCCCTCGACGGTAACTTCGTCGCCGACTTCGATTCCGAATGCCTCCCAGCCGCCGTCAGTCTCACTGGGATACTTGTTATCTATCTTGGTACCGTAGATATAGAGCTCTCCGGTGCCGTCGTTAAGATACCAGTTGCCATATTCGGTATTGGAGATGGCGGTGCATATACCGGTGACGCGGTAGCTCTTGCCGTCGATTCCGTTCTCGATGACTTCCTCGCAGCTGACCTCCTCGGTGACGGGAAGGCCCTGGATGACATTGATATACTGGGTTACCTTGCTGTCACCGCTGCCGCATTCGATAAGCACGACGCAGTTCCTTCCGTTCAGGGTCTCGGCAGCCTCGAAGGTCAGCACCTGATCTTCGGCGGCGCTACCCGACATGGGGCTTACCGTAACCCAGTCGACGGCAGCCTGCTTGTTGGTACCGTAACCTGTTCCGATGAATGACACATTCCATGCGTCTTCCGCAGTGAGAGTAATATCTACGGAGCCTCCCGTCATGTCGATAGCGACATAGGACTGGCTGACCTTGATATCGTCAAGATATGTAGGCGTGAATTTCTGCTCGCATGAGCTGAGAAGAAGTGCGCCTGCAATTAAGGAAGCGAATAATACTTTGAGTTTCATAAGAATCAGTCAAATTAGTTGAACAGGTATTTGATTCCGATAGACGCATACCAGCACTGTCCGATTCCGTGGTAGGGAACGAAGGTCTGGGTGTTGGCGTTGATGCCGGAAGGGGTAGAGAAGACTGCGTAACCGTCGGCGTCCACTCCGTCATAGTTAAGGATGCGCGCATCCGAGCCGATAGCATCGGGATTGAGCTGCTTCATCACACCCCAGTTGGAGTTGAAGAGGTTGAGCAGGTTCTTGATGTCGAGGCTGAGCTGGAGCACGTTGGTGGTGTTTCCGATGTTCACCTTGAAGTCGTGCTTATAGCTGAAGTCGAGCCTGTGGACCCAGGGAGAGTATACGCTGTATGCCTCGGCATACTGGCCCTGATGCTTGCTCAGGTAGGGATCGTTGTGCACGAAGTCCATGAAGCGGGCGGCATCGTCCTCGGAAGCGAACCTGAACTCGTTGTTGGCAACCTGCTCGTCCGTAGGGATGAAGATGGCATCGTAGTTATAGCCGTCGCCGTTCATGTCGTTGGTAGTCATGTAAGAGTAGTTGTAACCGCCCCTAAACGCCTCGTAGATGAAGCTGTAGTGGTTGCCGCTCTTGTCGCTGTGGGTGAGGGATGCTACCACACGGTCGGGAGTCACATACTGGGAGTTGTGGAGCCTGATGTTGTTGGGACCCTCGACGGTAGGAACATAGGTGAATGCAGACTCGGCGTTGGAACCGGGCATGCCGGTGAGTTCCTTGCTCATGGTGTGGGTATATGCAGCCATGATGTCGAGACCCTCTATAGGGCTCATGTTGAGCGATACGCTCGCAGAGTATCCGTAACCCTTGTTGGTGTTCTCGAGCACGAATGCCTTGGTGCCGGTACGGTACACATCGGGATAGATCGCGCGGTTGTCCACGCCGTTGAGCCTTGCGAATCCGCCGACAGGCATGATGCTCCAGTCGGAAATGGTCACACCGTTGATAGTCTTGTTGTAGATGAACTCACCGGTGAGAGAGAAGGGGAACGAAGTGGGGAACGCGTAGTCGAGGGCGACAGAGGTCTTCCATACCTGAGGCATCTTGAAGTGGGGATCTACCGCAGAGATAGAAGAAGGGAGTTCACCGTCCTCGGGCTTGATAGTCGTAGGATAGCCGAGGCTTGCGAGCTTGTCGAGCAGAGCCTGTGCGGTAGCCTTGCCGTTCTCGTCGGTAACGAGACCGCCGGCGAAATTATCCATAGGATTGCCGGTAACGGTCTGACCCTGCTTCTCGAGGAACTCGGTCAGGCTGTCCTGGTTGAGCTGTGCCTGGAACTGCACCATACCGCCGTTGGTAGGCATGTTGGTGAAGAACACGAGAGGCAGACGGCCTGAGAAGAGTCCGGTACCGCCGCGGAAAGTGAGCGAGTTGTCACCGAGTATGTCCCAGGTGAAGCCCACGCGGGGAGACAGGGTGATGTTCGAGGTAGGCCACTTGCCGGTATCGATATGGCGGATATTGCCGTTCTCGTCGGGATACTCGAGGTCGTAGATAGCCTTGTTGGTCATAAGGTCTGCGTTGTTGAAGAACAGTCCGTCGACACGCAGGCCGTAGGTGAGCATGAAGTTGTCGGCAGCCTGCCACTCGTCCTGGGCGTAGATACCGGCCTTGTAGAACTGTACCCTTGCCGCAGGAGCGGTCTCGCCGTCATATCCGTAGGTGAGGTTGACAATCTCCGGAGTCCTTCCGTTGAGGAAGTCGTCGAGACTTGAATAGCGGTAGTAACCGGTACCGTTCCTCATATAGATGTTGTCGGCCATCTGGTACTCGAAGTTGAGGCCACCGGTAATCTTGTGGTCGCCGCTGAAGTAGGTGAGGTCGTCCTTGACGCTGAAGTGGGTGTTGTGGACGGCGTTGTTCCAGGTGAACAGCTCGTAGCCGAGAGATATGTAGTTGTCACCGTCCTTGAGGATGTCGATGAACGGGAACTCGTCAGAGGTGCTGCCGCGCACGTCGTCAAGCTTGGAGTAGGTCACGAGCAGCTGGTTGGAGAGCCTGTCGGAAAGACGGCTGTTGAGGTCGAGCGATACGGTGCTTACGACATTGTCCATCGAATACATCGAATTGGCGTAGCTCATGCTGGCCTGTGACATTCTGGCGTTTACCGCACGGGTACCGCCGTCCATGGAAGTCGCGTTGGGCGACTGCCAGTACCTGTTGAGGGTGTAGTTGTATCTCAGCGCGAGCTTGTGGTTGTCGTTGATGTTCCAGTCGATACGGCCGAGCAGCTTGAGGTTGCTCTCGTCTGCGGGGAAGTCGGTGTATGAACCGGTATCGTAGCCGTATTTCTCCTTGACGAAGTTGGAAACCTTCTGGAGGTCGGCCACGGTAGTGCGGGAAATATAGCTGTTAGGCACGGCGACTCCGTCGGTGGATGCCCTCCACCTGTTGGCAATGGTAGGGATCTTCACATATTCGGCGTTCACGAAGAAGAACAGCTTGTTCTTCACGATAGGACCGCCGAGGGTGAAGCCGTAGGTGGTGTTGCGGTCTACCGCACGCGCACCGTCGATCTGCTCGCCTGCGATAGTATCGCCGCGGAGGTTCTCGTTGCGGTGGTATACATAGGCGCTACCCTTGAAGGTGTTGGTACCTGACTTGGTGATAGCGTTCACACCGCCTCCGATGAAGTTGGTCTGGCGGACGTCATAGGGAGAGATCACGACCTGGAGCTCCTCGATTGCGTCGAGAGAGATAGGGTTGCCGCCTCCGGGAAGGCCGTCGTTGAGACCGAAGTTGTTGTTGAAGTTGGCACCGTCGACGGTGAAGTTGGCGGTACGTCCGTCAGCTCCGGCGAAGGTCATTCCGTTTCCTCCGTAGGGAGAGAGCCTGGTCACGTCCTCGATGCTCCTCGTTACGGTAGGGAGGGCGGTAATCTGGTCGTTGGAGATGTTGGTGGCGGCACCGGTCTTCTCTACGGAGAGCCTTGACGCAGCCGTATAGACCACGATAGCCTCGCTCAGCATCTCGTTGTCTATAGCCAGGTCGGCGGAGAGGTTGTATGACTCCGCGAGCTGGAGGGTGATGTCGGTATAGGTAACGGTCTGGTAGCCGAGGCAGCTGACCTCCACGGTGTAGGGGCCGCCGGAACGCATACCGTTGATAAAGAAACGGCCTTCGGCATTGGCCACAGCATAGTACTGGGTGCCTGAAGGCGTGTGGGTGGCGATTACGGTCGCTCCCGGAATCGTCTCTCCGTTCTCGTCGGCGATCCTACCGTTCAGCGCGGAGGTCGTTACCTGTGCGGAAGCAGAGACAACGAAAAGCATCGCCGCTAAAGACAGCAATAGACTTTTGATGGTTTTTTTCATACTGTTTTTATAATTAGAAAACTAAATTGCCCAGCGCAAAGATAGGGTATTTTCTCAGAATTCAAATACACTGCCTACTAAACTAGATTTTCGGCGGCAAAGGTAGCGTTTTCCTTTCTATCAAGCAACCAATCGGATGTTAAATTTTAATGAATTTACCCAGAGGATGCCTTTTCCTATAAATTATCAATTTCTGTCTTTACCGCACTTCCGTCCAGTGGATGACCGCGCCGGAGCGCTCCATGCCGCGGAACCAGGTCATCTGCCGCTTGGCGAACTGGTGGATAGCGGTGGCGAGTTTCTCGCGCATCTGTCCGTAGCCGAGCCGGCCGGTGAGGTAGAGGGTCACGAACTTGTATTCAAGTCCGTAGGAAATCAGCGTCTCGGCCGGCACGCCGCCTTCGAGCAGGCCGCGTATCTCGTCCACCATGCCTTCATCGAGCCTGGCGTCGAGCCTGCGGTCTATCCTTGCGTTGCGCACTTCGCGGCTCACGAGCGTCCCTATGAAATAGGGCTTCGACGGAAGCCCGTCGGCCACAGTACGGCCGGGACGCCTCTCCGCGCTGAGAGGGGTGCGCTCCCTGAAGTCGTAGCCTGCGGTGACGGCATTGATGTAGAGGCCGGTGCCGCCGCAGAGTATGGGCACGGCGCCGCGCGAGCGTATCTGCGCATAGGCCCGCTTGAAATCCTCCACGAAGCGGTAGACATTGTATCCGTCGCCGGGATCGGCGATGTCTATCAGGTGATAGGGGATGTCCTCGTATTCGCAGAGATCCTTGCCCGTGCCTATGTCCATGCCGCGGTAGACCTGGCGCGAGTCGGCGGAGATGATTTCGGCTCCGCGGCACTGTCCGTCCGGGGTGCCGGGCGCGGCTCCGAGCGCCTTCGCGAGGCTCACGGCATAGCGCGTCTTCCCGGAGGCCGTGGGGCCGAGCACGACTATGAGGTCGACACGGCCGCAGCCGTAGTCCCGCCCCAGAGCCCCGATGTCGATGACTTCGGGCGCGGGGAGTTCTGCCGGTATGGATTTCCTCTCTGGCATTCCGTCGAGTATAAGATGATGCCCGTCTACCCGCGCTCCAGCTCGCGGCGTATGTCCTTCTCCTTTATGCTGGCCCGCTTGTCGTACTCCTTCTTGCCTTTCGCGAGGGCGATGTGCAGCTTGGCGTAGCCTTCTGCCGAGATGTAGAGGCGCGTGGCGACTATCGTGAGTCCCTTGGTCTTGACGGCCTGCGCGAGATGCCTGAGCTCGCGCCTTGTGAGCAGCAGCTTGCGGTCGCGCATCGGCTCGTGGCTGCTCCACGCCGAAGCCCAGAAGTAGGTGGCGACATTCATTCCGCGCACATACAGCTCCCCGCCCGAGAAATAGCAGTAGGCATCCTGGAGCGAGGCCTTGCCGGCGCGGATAGACTTGATCTCCGTGCCCACGAGGACTATGCCGGCGTCGTACTCTTCGAGGAACTCGTATTCGAACGCGGCCTTCTTGTTGTTTATCTGCACCCTGCGCTGTTTTTCCCTTGCCATGGCTCCGTCAAAGATAGCGGTTTTCCCTTACAGGCGGAACTCTTCCCTGATGCGTTCCACGGCATCGAGCTTCTCCCAGCCGAAGAACTGCATCCCGTCCCTGACATAGGGCTCGCGTCCCATGTGGCCGTAGGAGGCACAGGGCTCGTAAATGGGATTCTTGAGGGCGAAGCGTTCGATTATCGCAGCCGGACGCATGTCGAACAGCTTCCCTATCCTGGAGGCGATATACGCGTCGGCCTGCTGCCCCTCGTATCCGGGAACGGAGGCCGTGCCGTAGGTGTCGACGAAGATGCTGACGGGCTCCGCGACCCCGATCGCATACGCCACCTGCACCAGGCACTCCTTGGCAGCGCCCGCCGCGACGAGGTTCTTGGCGATATGCCTTGCCGCGTATGCCGCAGAACGGTCGACCTTGGAGGGGTCCTTGCCGGAGAACGCTCCGCCGCCGTGTGCCCCGCGTCCGCCGTAGGTGTCCACGATTATCTTGCGTCCGGTAAGCCCGGTGTCGCCCGCGGGGCCGCCTATGACGAACTTGCCCGTGGGGTTGACATGCAGTATGAACCTGTCGTCGAACAGGGCCGCGGTCCTTGAGGGCAGGGACGATATGAGCCTCGGGATTACTATGGTGCGGATGTCGTCTTCTATGCGGCCGTGCATGGCCTCGTCCGTATCGAACTCGTCATGCTGCGTGCTGACGACTATGGTGTGTATCCTGACGGGGCAGTGCTTGCGCGAGAACTCGACGGTCACCTGCGCCTTGGCGTCGGGCCTGAGGTAGGGCATAAGTGCAGGCTCGTTGTGCCGTATGTCGGCGAGCACCTGCAGCAGCTTGTGGGAGACCGACAACGCGAGCGGCATGTATTCGTCAGTATCGATCACGGCATATCCGAACATCATGCCCTGGTCGCCCGCACCCTGCTCTTCGGGGAGGCTGCGCACGACGCCCCTGTTTATGTCGGCGCTCTGCTCGTGGATAGTGGAGATCACCCCGCACGAGGAGGCGTCGAATCCGTATTCGGCCTTGTTGTAGCCTATCCTGCCTATGACGCGGCGCGCCACGGCGGGAATGTCCACATAGGCATGGTCCGAGCGTACTTCTCCGCCCACGACTACGAGCCCTGCGGTGCAGAAGGTCTCGCAGGCTACCTTGGATTCGGGATCCTGGCGGAGGAACTCATCGAGAATCGCATCTGAAATCTGGTCGGCGACCTTGTCGGGATGACCTTCGGAGACTGACTCCGACGTAAAGAGATAGTTCATATTTTAGCATTTTTTTGTGCGAGGTTGCAAGCAGTCAAATCTCTCCTCGCTTGGTTTGGACGGCAAAGATAGTAAAATTTCTCCAGTAGTATCCCTATCCCTTCATCTTCTGCCGGCGGGTCTCCGCGGAGTCCCGGCCGAAGAGCAGGCGGGGTCCCTCCACGCTGCGCCAGTAGTCCGGATCGAAGTCCTCCGGCCTGCGAGGATACAGATAGTCCCCCTCATGGTCGATGACGAAGCTCAGGTACGTGATCCTGTAGCCCTGGGCGAGGAACATCTTCTCGTAGAAGGTCTGCACTTCGTAGAGTTCCGCGCCGGCCTTTCCCGCAAGTGCCGCCCGGGAACGCTCCGAATACAGGTCGTCGGTGCAGGCAAGCACTTCGAGGCCGTTGACCCTGCACACGGCCTTCGTATACTCGTGCAGGAAGCGGGAGTCCGTCTTCAGATGCACGACACCGCCCGTCTTCATGAAAGAGCGGTAACGTTCGAGGAACATCGGGGAAGTCAGGCGGGAGTTCTCGCTGCGGAACTGGGGGTCGGAAAATGTCAGCCACAGTTCCGACACCTCTCCAGGAGCGAAGAACGCCTTTATGAACTCTATCCTGGCGCGCAGGAACGCTGCGTTGGGCACCCCGTGGGTGTGCACATGCTTCGCACCTTTCCACAGTCTCGCCCCTTTGATATCCACGCCTATGAAATCGGAGTCCGGGAACCTCTGCGCAAGGTCTATGGTGTACTCGCCCTTGCCGCAGCCGAGTTCAAGCACGAGCGGGGCGTCGGGGCCCTGCATGGGGAACATGCGCTCCCTCCACCTGCCTTTCATCGGGTGGTCCCTGAGATTCTCGTATCCGTCCACGAGCAGCTCGGCGGAGGACGCCTGCACAAGGCATCCGAAAGTCTCGTTCTCGGCGAATTTCCTAAGTTTGTCGTGTCCCATAGGATTCACATATTATTCCGAGCCCCGTCAGGTCACCGCCCGGATCATACACCTTGACCCTCAACCGCCATACTCCTCTCTCCTCAGGCTCCACGCCGCTGCGGTACAGCTCCTTCACGCCACGCTTGCCGACATCGCGGAGATACACCGTCTCCGAGGCGGCCTCGCCGGAAGGCGATATCCACTGCACGTCCAGCCGCATCTCGTCGAGCCGCGTGTCAAGGACGGTCGAGGAATACAGATATATGTCGTAGCTCCGGGAAGATGAGTCGAGGTCAAGCTCGAAGGCATACACCCCCATGCGGGCCTCGTCGGAACGGACGAACTGCTCCTGCACCGACGGTTTCGCGCAGGCTCCGGCGACAAGCGTCAGCACGCAGGCCGGAAAGAGTATCCAACTGCGGAAAAAGGATGTCATTTCTCCTTGGCCTGGGCCTTCTGCCGAGGCCCGCGGCGGGGAGCGCCTCCCTTGGACTGGGCCTGCCTGCCCTTCCCTCCGCGCGGTTTCCTGCGCTTGGGCGTGTCGAAACGGCTGATACTGTCGTCTCCAACGGCGGTGACGAACTCCGGAGACGCCTGGCGCTTGGGAGCGCCCTGCAGCGACTCTGGCTTCTCGCCCGCCTGGTTCATCTTAAGTATTTCCCTGACCCTGGAGGCAGGGAGAGGATAGAGGTTGGCATCGGAAGTCCTGTCGTACGAGAAGTACATCGTCTCGGACAGGATGTCGGTCTTCCGCAGGTAGGCCGGGCCGTCCTCGAGCTCCAGCGGGCCGGACAGCCTGGGGATGCGCGACTGGGCGTCGAGATATGCCGGGACCTCGTAATTCAGGCAGCACTTGAGCTTTCCGCACTGCCCCGCGAGCTTCTGGGGGTTGAGCGACAGGTCCTGGACGCGGGCGGCGGAAGTCGAGATGCTCTGGAACGAGGAGATATAGTTGGCGCAGCAGAGCTCGCGGCCGCAGATTCCCAGGCCTCCGATGAGCCCGGCCTCCTGGCGCGCGCCTATCTGCTTCATCTCTATGCGTATGCGGAACTCCTCCGCGAACGCCTTGATCAGCTGGCGGAAGTCCACCCTGCCGTCGGCGATATAGTAGAATATGGCCTTGGTCCCGTCGCCCTGGAACTCGACGTCGCCTATCTTCATCTCGAGACCCATTTCGGCTGCGATGCTGCGGGCCTTGATCATGGTCTCCTGCTCCCTGGCTATGGCGTTCTGCCAGCGTTCGATGTCGGACTGGCGCGCCTTGCGGTATATCTTCCTGAACGCGGCCGTCCCGGGGTCTATGCCCTTAGACTTCATCTGCCGCCCGACGATAGGGCCTTCGAGGGTCACTATTCCGAGGTCGAGCCCCGTCGCGGCCTCGACCATGACCATGTCCCCTATCCTGATGTTCTGGGAGGAGTCGTTGACATATATCCCCTTCCGCGTGTTCTTGAAGCGCACCTCGAAAAGGTCCTTGTAGGAGCCGTCGGCAGCATCCTTGAGCCAGTTGTAGTCGCCGAGCTTGCAGCATCCCGCACGATAGGTGCAGCTGGTCTCGCCCGTATGCCTGTCGTGGGTCACGACGCAGCCCCTGGAACAATCGTATTGTATCGATTCGTTGTTCATATATACAAAAACAGTTTATCCGCCATATCCGCGAACAGGATCTTGACGTTCACGTTGAGGTCGAGCATCCGCGAGGCCCTGTCGAGCACCCCGAGCGCGTTGCGCGGGAAGCTTTTCCTGCAGAGCGGAGCCCAGCGGGCAACCTGCGCGCCCGCATCCGGAGGAAGGGGCAGCCCCTGCTGGGCAAGGAAGATATGGCGCAGCCTATATGCTGCAAATTTACAAAAAGCTTTGGCATCCTCGCGCGAGGGAAGCGCAGAAAGTCTGTCGGCCGCCTCGTGGCAAGAGAGCAGGTCGCGCGAGCAGAGCGCGTCCATCAGTGCGTCGAAGAGTTCGGGAGACTGGAAGGTCACGGCCGGACCGACGGTTCCCGCACGCTCCACCTGTATGTGCAGGCAGCGTGAGGATATGGTCTGGAGCACCTGCTCGGGGTGGTGGGTTATCATCAGGAACAGGGTCAGCTGCGGCGGTTCCTCCACTATCTTGAGCAGTCTGTTGGCCGCCTCGGCGTTCATCTTCTCCGGAAGGTATATCACCACGGAGCGGTATCCTCCCTCCAGGGCAGTCACCGACAGGGAATCGAGCAGGTGCCTGGCCTCGCCCACCGCAATGATCTGCCTCTTCCCCTCTATGCCGAACGCCGAGCACACGTCGTCTTCGGTAAAGGGCAGCTTCTCCGAAACCAGTCCGCGCAGCTGCGCCATATACTGCCCGGTCAGGGCAGACGACGCGGTAGGGAAGATGAAATGCACGTCGGGATGTATGAGCTTGTCTATACGGTTGCAGGACGGGCACTGCGAGCAGCTGTCGGAATGCGCGCGATTGCGGCAGTAGAGATAGCTGAGCAGCGCAAGGCACAGCGGGAACGCCTCTCCGCCGTCCTCCTCGTGGAACATGACGGCGTGGGGAATCCTGCCGGAATCCACCATGGAGACGAGGGTCCTGACCACCTCACGGTTCCCTTTCACCTGCGAAAAATTCATATCCTCCTGTGTGCGTTCTGCCTTGCTATGTACACCAGGCATTCCCTGGCCGGAGTGTCGGCGAATGCGCCGAGAGCCTCTATCGCACGGCCCACGAACTCGTCGAGCCTGGCTAGCGCATACTCTATTCCTCCGGAAGAAAGGGTAAGCTCCCTGAGCTGCCGGCAGTATTCCGGACGCTTGTCGGCCTCGCATATCATGCGCCTGACCCTCGCCCGTTCGCTCTCGGGAAGGTTTCTCAGCGCACCGAGCAGCGGCAGGGTGATCTTCTTCTCCCGGAGGTCGACTCCGAGAGGCTTGCCGAGTTCGTCGGTACCGGTATAGTCCAGTATGTCGTCCTTTATCTGGAAGGCCATGCCGTAAAGTACGCTGAAATTGCGCACAGCCTCGACCTCGGCCTCGCCTGCATCGACCGAGCAGGCTCCGGAGACGCCCGCCGCCTCGAAGAGCGACGCCGTCTTGCATTTTATTATGCGGTAATAGTCTTCCTCGTCGGTGTCGCAGCTGTCCGCCTTCTCCATTTGGAACATCTCGCCCTCCGCGAGGTCCGTGAGGCTCTTAGAGAAGATCTTGACCACCTTGACGAAGTGCTGCGAGTTCGCGGCCAGCTCGACGGCCTTGGAGAGCCAGAAATCCCCTACCAGCACCGCAGCCGACGGACCCAGCAGGGCCGACACCGTAGGCCTTCCGCGGCGCCTGGAACTCTCGTCGGCCACGTCGTCGTGCATAAGCGTGGCATTGTGCAGCAGTTCGCAGGCCGAGGCGTAGCGGCAGCTGTCGTCGTTAGGAGTCCCTATCGCCCTGGCCACGAGCAGGCTCATCATGGGGCGGAGCATCTTGCCGGAAGCTCCGGCCACGGACTCGTTGACCGAATCGAGCAGCGGCACGTCGCTCCTGAGCGCCTCCTTCATGAAAGAAAGCGTCCGGCCCCAGAAAGGTTCCAGATACGATATGATATCTTCCCTTGTCACAGAAGTTCCTTGAGTTCGGAGAGGGTTTCGGGAAAGGCGATCAGAGCGCGGGATTCCGCGTCCAGCATGCCTTTCCTCACATAGAGGTCGAGCTGGGCCTTGAAAGGCTCGTAGAAGCCGTCCATGTCGAATGCGACCACCCGTCCAGGATAGAGCCGCATCTTGGCCAGGCAGTAGGTCTCGGCAAGTTCGTCCATGGTGCCTATCCCTCCGGGGAGGGCTATCGCGAGGCATGTACCTTCGCGCATGCCGTCCTTGCGCTGGGACATCCTGTCCGTCCACACGCATTCGGTCAGCGCGGGATGCTCCAACCCCTTCATGAAGCGGGGAATCACTCCCCTGACCTTGACGCCGCAGGCCGCCGCCTCGTCGCACACATGCCTCATGGTGCCCTTCACGGTACCTCCCGACACTATGTCATATCCACACAAACAAGCCGCACGGACAACTTCCCGTGCAGCCTGGTTGTAGATAGGGTCTATATCGTCGCTGGCGGAACAGAATATTACCGCCGACTTGTCTGCCATACGGTTCTTTTAGAAAAGGACGGTCACGGTGGCGGCGATACCTCCGACATTGTTCTTGTCGACATGCAGGATGTCGTTCACGACAGAATCAAGGTCGGGATTATCGGTATTCTGGCCGTAGAGGTTGCCGAAGTTCCAGAAATACTTGACGCTGGCCTGGACATGCCTGAACAGCTCCACGCCGGCACCGAGTCCTATACCGTACTCCATACGGCTCTTGACATTGTCCCAGGTCTTCTGCGTGCCGGAGACTGCCTCGACGGCGGACTTGACAGTCACCTTGTTGGAAACGGCGACTCCGACGAAAGGCTCCGCAAGGGCATATACCCTGGCTATCTTGCCTATGCCGAGTCCGGCCTGGACCTGTACGGGAATCTCGAGGAACCCGGTCTTGAAGTCTACCGAGGTGCTCCCGATGTTGCTTATGTCGAAGCTGCTTCCCTTGACATTATAGACGAGTCCGGGCTGGATTGCGAGGATGTTGCCCAGTCCGATCTTGTAGACAAGGCCTACATGGTACTGGTTCACGTTGCCGCTCTCGAAGGACACTTTGGCATCCTTGAGCGTGGAAGAGGTCGAAGTAAGGCCCGCGGTGATACCGATCTGGGCGTGCGCGCTGACTGCCATGCAGAATACAGCGGCTGCTGCTGCGATAAGTTTTTTCATGTCGAACTAAATCAATTTGTCAATTCTGGATGTTATTTCCTGTTTCGATACGACTCCGACGGTCCTGTCCACCACCTGTCCGTCCTTGAAGAACAGCAGCGTGGGAATGTTGCGGATGCCGTACTTCATAGAGATGTCCTCGCAGTCGTCGACGTTGCATTTGGCAACGACCGCACGGCCCTCGTACTCTCCGGCAACCTCCTCGACGGTAGGGCCGAGCACGCGGCAGGGGCCGCACCAGGTGGCCCAGAAGTCAATCACCACAGGTTTTGAAGATGACAGTATCTCTGCGATATTCGCATTCGTTACAACTTGTGCCATAATATATCGATTTTAAAAAACACCTGTCGCCGGACGCCCGGCGGCAGGTGCAAATATAGCAAATAATAAGAGAATTAATAATACTTCTCCACATTCCAGACGAAAGCGCGCAGCCCGAGTTCGGGAGCGGCCTCGTCCTTGGCCTTCAGGGCGGCGAGCACATTGTCGACCACCTCGTCGGGCATCACGGCGAGCACCCCCTGGTTGAGTTCGGGCCAGGCGTGGCTTCCGAGACGGGGCTGTCCGTTGAAATGTCCCCTGCCCTCGATGTCCTGCCAGCGCGTGAAGCCCTTCTGGCCGCACTCCTGCAGAGTCTGGACTATCTCCTCGTTGAACGCCTGGTTATATGCTATGAACATTGCTTTCATTTCTTCTTCCTCCTTTCCATTCTATAAGACAGTGAGCAGTACAGCGTAGGAATCAGCACGAGGGTGATGAGGGTCGAAATCGTCAGACCCCAGCATACCGTGATTCCGAGAGGCCTCCACATCTCGGCGCCTTCGCCCTGGCTGACGGCCAGAGGGAGCATACCGAGCACGGTGGTGAGAGTGGTCATGAGGATAGGACGCAGTCGGCTGCGGGCAGCCGTAGTGGACGCGTCGCGTATGTTCATTCCCCTCTCGCGGCAGAGTATCGTGTAGTCGATGAGCACGATACCGTTCTTCACCACTATACCGATCAGCATTATTATACCTATGAGGGCCATGACTCCGAGCGCCTCACCGGCAAGTTCGAGGCCGAGGAACACTCCGACGAGCGCGAACGGCAGCGAGAACATTATCACGAAAGGAGCCATCAAGGCTTCGAACTGCGACGCCATCACCATGTACACGAGCACTATCATCAGCACGACGAGCACAAGCAGGTCGCCGAACATGTCCTGCTGGTCTTCATAGTCACCGGCAATGACTACAGACAGTTCGGTCGGGATTTCCGTGCTGCTTATCGCGGCCTCCGCGGCAGCGACGGCCTCGCTGAGCGCGGCTCCGTTGGCAACTATACCGCTGACGGTCACCAGACGCTCCCTGTCCTTACGCTCTATAGTAGGAGGCACGAGGGTCTCGACCACGTTTCCGAGGTCCTTCATCCTCACCTGCTGGCCGTAGCCGTTAGTCACGAGGATGTTCTCGAGATCCTCGACCCTCGTACGGTACTCGGGAGAGTAGCGCACACGGATATCGTACTCCTCGCCGTCCTCGCGGTAATAGGACTCCATCGAACCGCTCATCGCTGCGCTGAACGCGGCACCCGCGGTAGATGAGTTGAGCCCGTTGAGGGCGAGCTTGGTGCGGTCGAAGTCCATCTGGAGCTCGGGGGTGTACTCGTCACGGCTGAGCGTAACCTGGGTGTATGTAGGGCTCTCGAGCATCTTCTCCTGCAGGGCGCGTGCGATACGGTCGGTCTCGTCGAAACTGTAGCCGTAGACTTCCACGTCAACGGTAGAGGCACCTCCCATTCCGCCGCCGCCCTCTGTGACGGTGGCCCTGCGGATCTCGGGATACTGCGACACTATTCCCCTGACCACGTCGGCTATCTCGGCCGACGTACGCTCGCGCTCGCCGCTGGAACCGATGTTCACGGTGAACGATATCAGCTGGGTACCGTTGTCCTGCATGCTCGCGAAGGTATTGTCGGAATCAGCCTGTCCGAAGGTATAGTTGATAATCTGGGTCTCGGGAACGGCCGCCGTGATATCGTCGTTCAGACGGGCCGCAAACTCGCGGGTGACATCCTGGGCGGTACCCATGGGAAGTTCGATGGTCGCAGAGATACGGTCGGAGTCCTGATGGGGGAAGTACTCGGTCGTCAGCCTCGGGATGAATATCACCATCGCCACGACGAACACTCCCGCGAAAGTCAGCACGACTATCTTCCTGCGCTTGGTAGCCCAGCGTATGACGTGCGCATATCCCCTCGAAATCCAGTCGAGGAAGGCGTTGATAGGAGCGAAGAATATCCTGTACGCCTTGCCGTGGGTCACGTCGGCCTTGAGCCAGTGCGCACAGAGCATGGGCACGAATGTAAGCGCCGCGGCCACGGATATTATCATGATGATGCTGACTATCCATCCGAGCTGCTGGAACATGATTCCGGCCATACCGCTGATCATGGTCAGAGGCAGGAACACGCAGAGCATGGTAAGCGTCGAAGCCATCACGGAGATACCCACCTCGGAAGTTCCGTGCACGGCGGCCTCCTTGGGCTTCTCTCCTCGAGACAGGTGCGTGGTGATGTTCTCGAGCACCACTATCGAGTCGTCCACGACCATACCGATCGCGATGGAGAGCGCCGACATCGAGATTATGTTCAGCGTATTGCCGGTCGCGAACAGATAGATGAGGGACGCCAGCAGCGCAAGGGGTATCGACAGGATGATGATTACCGTCGACTTCCAGTTGCCGAGGAATACGAATACCACGAGCGTAACTATCAGGAAGGTGATTATGATGGTCTCCACCAAGGTGTTTATGGAGTCGATAATCTCCGTGGAACCGTCATATACCGTAGAAATCTCGATGTCGGAAGGAAGGGTCTCCTCGATTTCCGCAAGCTTCTCCTTGACGCCCCTGATCACGTTCACGGTGTTGGCGCCGGACTGTTTCTGGATAATGATTCGCGCCGAACGCTCTCCGTTGGTGTACGACTCCTGCTCGCGCTCTTCCTGACCGTCGTTGACGGTAGCCACGTCGCGCAGGTATACGGCCTTGCCGTCATAGGTGCCGACAACCACGTCGAGCATCTCCGAAGGGTCTGTGAACTCCTTCTGGACGCGGAGCGTGTAGGTTTCGGAGCCTATGTCGATATATCCCGAAGGCAGGTTCCTGTTCTCTGCCGCGAGCACGGAAGATATTCCGCTGATACTCAAGCCGTAGGCCTCCAGCTTGTTGGGGTCGCAATAGACCTGTATCTCACGGGTCGGTGCGCCGGCCACGGAGACGGTACCCACGCCGTTCACACGCGCCAGAGGGGTCGTGACCTTGTCGTCAAGTATCTTGTCGAGACCGGCCAGGCTGACGTCCGCGGTAGCGGAAAGCATCATGATAGGCATGTCGTCGGCGCTGAACTTGAATATCACGGGCACGGTACAGCCGTCCGGGAGGTTGGAGTTGACGAGATCCAGCTTGTCGCGGACGTTGTTCGTCGCCTCCTCGATGTCTACGCCGTATTCGAATTCGAGAGTAAGCAGGGAGATGTTCTCCTTGGACTGGGAAGTAAGATCCTTGAGGTCTTCCACGCCGTTCAGGGCGTTCTCGAGTATCTTCGTGAGGTTCGTCTCGATATCCTCGGCATTGGCGCCGGGATATGAAGACATTACCATTATAACGTTTGAGTCAAATTCCGGGAACTGGGCGATCGATGTCTTCACGAGGGAGAACACTCCCAGAATCGCAAATGCGACGAAGACAAGGGTCGTAGTTACCGGCTTGTTGACCGCCGAGCGGATTATACTCATTCTACCACCTCCACTTTATCGCCGCCGTTAAGGCTCGAGTTGCCCGTGACGACTACTGTTTCACCTTCTTCCAGACCGGAGAGAATCTCGTACTTGCCGTCGAAATGCAGGCCGAGGGTAACTATCCTGGCCTCGACCGTGCTGTCGTCAGCAAGCACGAACACGGTGCGCACGCCGGATCCCTGCTGCTTGAGTACGGCAGTATCGGGCAGCACAATGCTGTTGTTCACCCCGAAGGTCACGGTCACCCGGGCATACATGCCGGGACGTATGGCCCTGTCGGTATTGGGCACATGCACTTCGACATTGAAGGTATGCGAAGTGGGGTCGATCACGGGATATACCCTGACCACCGAGCCGGTAAAGGTCCTGCCGGGAATGGCGTCCACGGTGAGGCTGACCTTGTCGCCCTGGTGCACGTTGGTGTAGTCCATTTCGGACACGGGCACGAGCAGCTTCACGGGAGTGATCTGCTGCAGGGTGTAGATAGGAGAGGACATGGCGTACATGTCGCCCACGTCGTAGTTGCGTGCGGTTATCACGCCGCTGACGGGAGCGAGAAGCACGGTGTTCTCGAGAAGGTTGTCGTACGAGCTCTTGGAAACGTTGTAGCTGAGTTCCGCGGTCTCATAGTCGGACTGCGACACGCCGCCCTCCTCGAAGAGAGCCTTGATGCGCTCGAACTCCGTCTCGTTGTTCTTCAGCGTGAGGGCCGCCTGGTCGAGCTGGGTCCTGTCCATCTCGGCAAGCACCTGTCCCTTCTCCACGAAGTCGCCGACCTCGACATTGAGCGTGCGTATACGCCCGGCTGTCTGCGACGCTATGTTGTTGACCACGTTCGCCTGGACCGTGGAAGAATATACTCCCGTCTGGGGAACCTGCTGCCTTGCCGTCACGGTCACGGTCACGTTGCGTACCTGCTCCGCGGCCACGGCCTGTCCTTCGTCTTTCTTATTTCCGGCGCAGCTGGACAGAACGACGGCCAGCGCAGCCGCTGCTAAAATCAAGCTTCTATTCATTTTCGTATGTATTATTCAGTTGGACATTTCCGTCAGCATCGATGAAATCCGCACCCACGGTGCTCTCGAGGCTGGACTTCGCGATTACGAAATCATATATCGCCTGCGACACGGCAAGCTGGGACTGGGTGAGCGCGAGCTGCGCGTCGTTGAGGTCGGTCAGGGTACTGCTTCCGACCTCGTAGGACCTGGCAGTGATGTCGTATGCCTTCTGGGCGGATACCAGTGCCGTCTGCGACGCCCCGTAGCTCTTCATGGCCGTCTCCATCTGGTTGAGGTTCTGGCGTATGGCTATCTTGAGCTGGCGCTCGGTGTCGGCACGCTGCACGTTAAGTTCGGCGGCCTGCACCTTTGCCTGGCGTATCGCGCTGTGCCTCTTTCCGCCGGCGAAGATAGGAATCGAGAGCGTCACTCCCACATAAGAGTAGGGCGACCACCTGTACTCGCTGAAGTTGAAGTCGTTGGTCATCGCGTTGAAGTTGTAGGAGAACGCGAGTGAAAGCGTCGGGATGTTGGCGTACTGCTGCAGCTTGACAGTATTGGCGAGCTGCTCGGCCTGGATGGCGAGCTGCCTCATCGTGCTGTTGTTCTCGAGCGAGAGCGAGTCGCCGGAAGCGGCCAGGTCGCCGAGCATGCTGTCGGCGTATTTATCAAGAGTCTCGGCCACGTCGATGTTCTCGTCGAGGTCGACTCCCATCACAGCCTTGAGCTGCCAGAGTGACAGTATCACTGAACTTTCGGCATTATATACGTCCGGGATAGCGTTCGCAAGGGTGGTCTTTGCCCTCGTGAGCTCGAGTTCCGACGCCCTCTTGGCGTTGTACTTCATCTCTGTGAGCTTGTAGTTCTCGAGAGCGTTCTCGTAGACCGACTTGTACACCTCGAAGGCCTCCTTCGCGAGCAGGCAGGCGAAATATGCCTGCTTCACCTGGTTGACCATTTCGAGACGCGAACTCCTCGCGGCCTCGACCGCCAGCTCCACGTCCTGGTCGGAAATCTTCAGGCTCTTCCAGAGCTGGGCATTCACCAGAGGCATGGAAGCCGTGATTCCGGCAGACCATGTGTTCCAGCGTCCCACCTCGATTCCGCCTCCGCTCGAAGCGGCCGACGACCCGGCCGACGAACCGGAACCTTCCGACGAGCCTCCGGACGCACCTCCGCCCATGTCGAAGTCCATATACATCACCTGCTTCTCGATAGTGCGCTGGTAGGAAGCGTTACCGTCTATCTGCGGAAAAAGAGAGGCATAAGTACCCTTGCGGGCATATCCCGTCCTCTCTATCTCCATGTCCGCCACCTTGACGGATGCATTTTCGCTCAGTGCGATCTGAAGCGCCTGCTCGAGAGTGATCGATTTGGGCGCTGAGGCCGTATCGACCTGCTGTACAACGTCCTGGGCGTGCGCCCCAATGCAGAAAACGGACGAGACAGCAACCAACAAAATTACTGTTTTCTTCATACACTAATATAATAAACGCTGCAGCCTGCACGCGGAACAAAAGCACTTCCGCGAAACGCAGCGACAATCATTAAGCGGCGTCAAAATATCCGCGCACCGTCAGACAAATATTATGCCATTTGTCAGCGCTGCCGGGCTATGCGCGACGGCATCTTCTTCGAAAAGGAGAAGACGAGCGCCGCGATTCCGAGCAGGACGAACGGTATAGAGAGCAGCTGGCCCATGTTCAGCACCATGTTCTCCTCGAAACCCACCTGCGGCTCCTTGATGAACTCGATGAGGAACCTCATGCCGAAGCAGCCTACGAGGAAGAAGCCGAAATAGAAACCCCTGTAGACCTTGCCCGGCCTGTATCTGTATATCCAGAGCATCACGAGCCCGAGAATCAAGTAGGTCAGCGCCTCGTACAGCTGGGTAGGATGCTTGGGCACGGTCTCGCCGTTGCGCTCGAACACGAAGCCCCACGGCAGGTCGGTGGCATCTCCGTATATCTCGGAGTTGAACAGGTTCCCGAGCCTTATCAGGCAGCCCGCGAAGGCCACCGCGATGCAGAGCTTGTCGATCAGCCAAAAGAAGTCTATTCCCTCCTTGCGGCCGTACTTGCGCGCGAACCACCAGATGCCTATCAGCAGGGCGATAGCGCCGCCGTGCGAGGCGAGCCCGCCCTTCCACGGCATGAAAATCTCCCAGAAGCCGCTCCACGAGCCGAAGTAGTAGTCCGGCTGGTAGAATATGCAGTGCCCGAGCCTGGCGCCCACCACCGTAGCGACGAGCACCGTCACGAACAGCGGGTCGAGCAGGTTCTGGTCGAGCTTCTCAGTCTTGAAGAACCACTTGAAAAGGAACCAGCCCAGCACGAAGCCCAGCGCGAAGAGCAGGCCGTACCATCTAAGGGACAGACCCCCCAGCTGGAGCATCACCGGGTCGGCATTCCAATATACCACAAGTTGAGCGAACATAGGCGCATAAGTTTCAAGACTGCAAAGATAGCAATTTTTGCATTATGATACCCGGCCGGGGATTTTGCAGGGCACACCCGGGGCGCTCCCGACCGCACTCGGGCCGCACTCCGCCACACTCCGCCGCACCGGCATGCCTTGCAAGTGCCTGAGTGCTGCTCCCTACTGCAAAACACCTTCCACATCAATCTGGCTCCCAGGTGCTTGAAAGGCCGTCCGGTGTGGAAGATACTCCCAATTTGGCTACACCGGCAACGGTCACATGCCTCCGGAGCGGCCACAACGGCCTCCAGCGTGGAAGGTGGATTGCAAAAGAAGGAGTCGGGAATATCCGTAACTTCCAAGGCCGTTTTTGTGCAACCTGCCGCCCCGAATTTCTTTCATCTATATGGGCAAAACAACAGCCCGTACTTTCCCAAATCATTTTATCTGATGTATAAACTATTGTATTTCAAAAAATATGATACCTTTGAGAAAAACAACTAACCATGAAGAAGAATCTATTTTATCTTATTACAGCTATCGGCATATTATCTATAGCTGCGTCACTTTTCGTTACCCTTAATCTCTCAAGCAAGAACCATATCACAGGCGGGTATTATTTCTCAGAGAATGTCGAAGCTCTTGCCAGTGGTGAGGCTGATTTAGAGGTTGATTGCATTTATAGGGTCGGATCAGAATGCTTGATGAATGCATACTATGCAGACGTATCCTTATAAACAATGCTCAGCGAATATGAACATAACGACATTCTACCGCAAACCATCGATACTCTCGATACTGTCTATCATTCTCCTCCTTTCGGGATGCGCCGGAGAGCAGCATGACAAGAAAAGCCCCTCTGCCGTAATCGAAGGTACAAGACTCCGTACCGATGCCCTTATGGGACGCGAATTCATCTGCATATCCGGAAACAGCCTGATTATGCGGTCTTTCTACCCCGATACCGTTGCTGTAATATACGACATTGCCGGAGATTCCCTGAAGCGCGACGGCTCTTTCGGAATAAAGGGAAGGGGGCCGTTCGAGTTCACATATCCTTCATTCTACCTCAGGCAGGACAGTCTGTATATGCTCGATGCGAGCCTGTCCGGAGAACTGCCCAAGATAGTATGCGCAACCGTCGAAGATCTCAGGAACGGTTCAGGATATGACAAATGGAAGGAGTACGACCTGCAATGGATAGGGTCAATGCTGCTGGGCATGGGCTTCGTTCCGGCCGGAGGTCAGGACTTCATTCTCATAGGAGAGGAATTCGGAAAGGAGAACCTGCTCAACGTAATAAATATATCCGAGCGGACTGTCAGGGGAATGAACTACTGGATAGACGACAACTACACAGGCCCGGTAATCCCCAAGCAGAGCATCTACACCGGCAACGCCGACATATTCATAAACGGGGACAGGCTGCTCTATGCTTCGGGCGAGGGAAGGTACCTTGAAATCCTGCGCCTTGGGAAAGACTTCACGCTGTCGCACGAGACAAGCATATATTCTATCCCTCCAGCATACGAGGCTACGCCTGACGGACTGAACTTCAAGCCTCTCGGGACAAGCTACCGGGGAATCGATGCATATACGACAGACCGCTTCATATATGTCTCACTGAATCCTTACAATCCCGAGTACGAGCCTTACAAGGGCTATCCGTGGTACTGCGCCGATGAAATCGAAGTATGTGACTGGAACGGGAAGTTTGTCGGATGCTTCGCGACCGACACCCCTTTCTACGATTTCGTGGTGACGCCGGACGACGGCACGCTGTACACGCTTACCGAAGACCCCGGCTCCGGCGAGCCTGCGGTATACAAAACCGCCTTGCCGTTCAGTTCCCCAGTTCGAGCTGGTTTCTGACGAGTTCGTAGTAACGGCCCCGTCTGGCCGTAAGCGTTTCGTGCGTCCCTTGCTCCACGATTCTGCCTTCGTCCAGCACGATGATGTTGTCTGCGTTTTTCACCGTGCTCAACCGGTGGGCGACGATTACTACGGTCTTGTCGCGGCAGAACTGCTCCAGATTGACGATAATCTCCCGCTCGTTGTTCGCGTCGAGCGAAGAGGTCGCCTCGTCAAAAAACAGGAAATCGGGATTTCGGTAGACGGCCCGCGCGATATGGATGCGCTGCTTCTCGCCTCCGCTCAGCTCGAGTCCCGTCTCGCCAAGCTGCGTATGATATCCCATAGGCAGCGCCTCGATGCGGTCTGAAATCCTGGCCAGACGCGCGGCGTATTCCAGATGCTCCAATGTCGGGTGCTCGTCCGAGAGGGCGATGTTGTCGGCTACCGACCCGCTGAAAATATACCCGTCCTGCATGACTACGCCGCACTTTGCCCTCCACGAGTCGAGATTCACATTGCGTATATCCTCCGTATCGACATACACGCATCCTTCGGTGGGATAATAGAAGCCCAGCATGAGCTTTATAAGCGTCGACTTGCCACTGCCGCTTGCACCCACGATGGCCGTAGTCTTGCCGAGCGGCACTTCGAGGTCGATATCACGTAGCACATATCCATTGTGGCCGCCCTCGTAGCGGAAGCTCACGCCGTCAAGACGGATGCCGTGCATGAAACGGTGACCCTCCAGACTGACCATCAGGAAGTTGTTCTCGTCAGGCTTCTCGTAGATGTCGGCGAGCCTCCTGTCGGAAAGGTTCGCGTCCTGCATGATCCGGCTGAACTTGACGAGCTCGCCGACGGGGCCGGAGAGCTGTCCCAGCACATAGCTTATCGTCATCATCCCTCCGAGGGTGATCTGGTCGCCGATTACATAGAACGCACACAGGCCGGTGAGGACGATATCCTTCAGGCGGTCTATGAAATTCGAGCCGTTGGACATATAGTAGTTCAGGTATATCGATTCGAGCCGCAGTTCGTTGACACGGTTTTCCTTCTTTTCCCATTCCGCGATACGGGTCTGCTGGGCATTGTTGACCTTTATCTCCTGCATCCCCATGACCATCTCGTAAATCACGTTGCGCCTTTCGGAGCCTGCGGTGAACATAGAGTAGTCGAGGTATTTCCGCTTGCGCAGGAAAAACAGGTTGTAGACTACCGATGCGACGCTGAACAGCAGGAACAGCAGGAAAATCTTCACGTCGAGCACCAGCAGCATCACCGAGAAGACAACGATGTTGAGGACGATGAAAAGCATTCCGATGATGTTGTCGGTGATGAAGGTGTTGACCCTCTCCTGGTCACGCAGGCGCTGGATAAGGTCGGAGCGGAAGGTCGTGTCGAAGAATGCCATCGGCAGCCGGATTACCTTCTTCAGGTAGCGGGATATGAAGTCCATGCGTATCCGTATGCTTGTCTTGGCCGTGACCAGGTCGATGATGTTGTCCGAAATCATGTAGCTTATGAAGAAGACGAACTGGGCGAGCAGCAGAGTCCATACGGCATGGATATCCTTCTGCATGATACCGTCGTCAATGGTCTTGCCGAGCAGCAGCGGCATGGCCCAGCTTGTACACAACACTACGAAAGTCAGCAGGACAATCCAGAAGAAGTTCCTGCGATACCTGCGGATTACCTCCCTGATGACACCGATTATTCCGCTCCGGCTCTCCTTTTCCCCGCGCTCGGGGTTGATTTTTAGAAAATCCGGTTTCGGAGACATGACTACCGCCACCCCTTTCCCGGCAATCAGCCATTTCTCCTCCAGTTTCTCTTCCGAGAGGCACACCTTGCCGTAGGAAGGGTCGAGCAGCGTGTAGCGGAGTCCAGACTTTCCCGCACGCAACTTCTCGAGCACGACGAAGTGGCCGTGCTTCAGATAGAGAATCGCCGGCAGCGGCATCCTGCGGACCTCATTGCGGCCTACATTGGCGCAGGCAGCTTCGAAACCTATGCCCTCAAGGCAGTCGACCACGTCGCGTACAGATATGCCGACACGAGTCTGATGACAGAGCGCCTTGAGCGTCTTCAGACTGTAATCCTTGCCGTAAGCGGCCGAAATCATCCTTATGCAGACTGGCCCGCAGTCGCTCGACTCCAGCTGGCGGTAGAGAGGGACACGCATGGACGCTACCTTACAAAGCAGTCGTAGAAGCGCTGCATCACCGCCTTGTCCATTTCTTTACTGTCATAGCCCTCTATGCAGACATTCATTCCCTCGGCTTCTACGGCTTTCTGCGAGCAGCTGCCGCCGCAGAGGGGAAGCAGGCGGCAGCTGCGGCACACAGGCCGCCCCAGCTTGGCCTCGTCGCGCGAATCCACCCCTTCGTTCCAGACAATGCTGCCGTCTTCGGCGAGCACTCCGCAGCGGTTCCCGTCGGAGAAATCGCGGGCCGTACACTTGAACACATTGCCGTCGAAGTTGACGACCGCCTCGTTCAACATGTCGGCATAGCAGGGATAGCGCAGGTTGTCTATCGAGAAAGCGGCGCTGACATTGCGGAACTCCTTGCGGAACATCTCGACCGTCTCATCGACTACCGAGTCGGGCAGACTGCTCATCCTGCGGTCCTGCCATACGCGGTGGAAACTTATGCTCAGCAGCTTGCGTTCCTGCTCGCCGATTGTGTCGATATCTTCCAGTATTTCCCTGACCGACAGTATGTTGGCGGCAGTGTAGTTGATTCTCAGGATTACCTCTATCCCGCAGCCGAGCAGCCGCCGTATATTGGAGAGAATCGTGTCGTATGAGCCTTCGCCCCGTGTCGGGAAGCGGGTCTTGTCGTGCCTTTCGCGGTTCCCGTCCAGCGTAATCTGGAAACTCTTTTGCTCGTCATCCTCCGTAAGGTGGGCGATTATGGCGTCATTGACAAGATAGCCGTTGGATGTAAAGCCCACAAACAGATTCACGCCGCATCGCCGACATTCCCTGCGGCAATGCTCGAGCACGGGACGCACGATATCGTCATAATAGAGCAGAGGCTCTCCTCCGAAAAACGACAGGTTGAAAGTTTCCAGCCCTGCCTGATGCTCCACGACATCTGAAATCAGCAGTAGGACCCGGCGGAGCGTCTCGGGACTCATCTTCGAGCCTGCGATATGGTTCTCATAGCAGTACCAGCATCTGAAATTGCAGTCGACCGTAGGATTGACAATCAGGCGGTATGACTTCGGAGAACGTTCCACCTCGGCGGCGAGGCGCCTTAGCTTTCCGAACTCGTCCTCCCCGTCCGGAACGATGCCTCCTCCCTTGACGAGCTCGGCATAGAGGCCGGGCGCTTCGTCTGCCAGACGGTCGGCCGGTAGAGATTCGAGCAACGGTGTAAGTTCACTACGGTAGACCACGAAGCGGTCGCCCGCCCCGCAATAGACCAGCCCGAGTCTTTCACTCAGCGGCAATATGGTGTTGTAGATGCTGTACTTCATGATTCAGACTAAAAAACCCCTGAAAAGAGCGGAAGCGGATAGGAATTACCCGCTTCCACCTCTTTATGTTAGTTGCTTACCTTAATCTTCGAAGCCTTTTTGGCCTTCGGATTCCTCAATGTCATCCATTATTGTACAATTATGATTATTGAATGATCCCTCACAACCTTTCTCTGAAACATTTGTACACCTCCTGGAATTAATGCTCCCATTACACGAATCAGCCTTGTTTTCGCAACTTGCATTTTTCCCTGCTTGTAGGTTTTCGGCATTGCCGACAAGCAGCATGGCTTCCTGGTCCTTGCTGAACTGATTGTTCTCGAGGGATACTATGAAATCCCGCATCTTTTCATTCTGGTTCTGTGTCATAGTGATTTAAATTTTTAGTTGTCCCTACTCTATTTGAATTGAATGAGCTTTTCGGGTTCCGCTCGGCCGGGTCTATTGCATGCGGCTCTCGATGTCCTGGTTGCTGTGCGCCGCGACCCTGCGGGCGCGCTTGTTGCCGAAGGTGTAGGAGAAGGTCACCACGCCCGTGATATATCTCCTGTCATTTATCGTGAAGGCGTAGTCGCCGTAGGTCTTGCTCCTGGCGAGCTCCGGCATCAGGTAACCGTACACTCCTATCGAGAGCGAGGCCCTGTCGAACTCCTTCATAAGGTAGGCCTCCATTTCCTGCCTGGCAGGAAAGTCATAGGCCACCCAGCTGCTCGCACTGTGGTACTGGTATTTCACGTCGAGGTACCAGTTGTGCCTCCTCGAGAGCGCCACGTTGTTCTTTAGGGTTATATCCCAGTTGAGGTTGTGGTTGTCTATGGGCCGTCCCTCTATCCCGCCGAATTCATACGAGTAGTCCAGTTCCGCTTCTGCCGAAAGGTTCCAGCGGCCCTTGAACAGGCTCTTGGATACGATCAGCGAGGCATACAGGTCGTGGCTGTTGCCGTAGTTGGCCGTGAAGTTGCGCGTCATGTCGCCGTCCGCCAGAGTGAACTCCGTCCATATGTTGGAGCAGTACCAGTAATCCACCGTCAGCATGTAGTCGTCCAGCAGGACGTAGCAGAACATCAGGTCCAGGTCTCTGGAGGCTTTCAGGTCGGGGTTGAACTGTGTGCAGGTCGTGGGCGAGGTATAGGTTATGAACGGGTTGAGCATCAGGTAGCTCGGTCTGGCTATGAAGGTGGAGAGGTCGAGCGAGAGCTCGTGCGCGTCCGAGGGCATGTAGAGCAGCGAGAGCGTCGGGTAGACCCCGAAATCGTTCCTGTCCACCGTCCCATAGTCCGTCAGCTGAGTGCCCCGGGCCCGGTACAGCTCCACCCTCGCGCCCACCTCGCTCTCGAACTTGTCCGACCACGCGCGGCTGTAGCTGGCATACCCCGCAAGGTTCAGGTCGTCGTAGACGAAGCGGTTCGTCCGTCCAGGGTCGCTCTCGTAGCCGTCAGCGGAGCGCAGGCCGTAGAAGTAGTCGTAGTCCACGCGCCCCGCGTTGGCGCTAAGGCCCGCCTCAAGCGTGTTGTCGGCGTCGAAGATGTGCCTGTAGTCGGCCCGCGCGGCGTATGCCGAGGTGCGCCTCGCCGTCCGCTGGAGGAAGTCGTCCGTCACTACGGAGCTGCCGTCGGAGTCCTTGCTGTAGAGGCTGTAGATGCTGCTGGTGCGCCTGGAGTTCCAGTAGCCGAGGTCGACGCTCAGACGCGAGCCCTTCCCGTCCGTGTCGAAGACATAGTTGAGGTTCGCGCTCCAGTTCGGCGAGGGCCACGGGGACTCCGTCCGCGAGCTGGCGTTGTAGACCGAGTCCACCGCACCGGCGCTCCCCACCCTGCCGTAGGACGTCACGGAACTCGCGCCGTCGCGGCTCACGTACCCGCCGATACGCAGCTGCGCGCCTATGCGGTGGCGCTCGGCTATGCGGTAGTCCATGTTAATGTATCCGTTCGCTCTGAACGAGGCTCCCGTCCTTATGGACTCGAGGCGCGTGGAGAGACCAGACCCGTAGTAGTCGTATGCCTCGTCGGACTCGAAGCGCGACCGGTAGTACGAGGCCGACACGCCCGAGGTCACGGCGAGGCGCCTGCCCGCGTAGTTCATGAAGAGCGTGCCGCTCGGGGAGTTCTCCGGCCCCTTCTGGCTGTCCTCCGCCGTCGCCACCACACGCACGCCCTCGTCGGGCCGCTGCTTCAGGACTATGTTTATCGTCGCCTTTTGACTCTGCGCCGACTGCGAGCTCTTCCTCGTGGGGGTTATCTCGATGCGCTCTATCTCGTCCGCCGGGATGCCCTTTATCATCTGCTCCGCCATTCCTCCGATCCCTCGCCCGTTTATGCGTATGTTCGCGTCCCTGTTGAGCACGGTCACACCGCCCTCCGGCCTGATGTTGACCATGGGCATGAACTTTAGGAAGTTGTAGGTGCTGCTGCCCTTCGCCAGCGGTGACGCCGAGACGTCCCGCATCACGAACCTCCCCAGCTCCCGCTCGATCTTCGGGGCGTCGGCCGTCACGACGGCCTCGTCGATGCGCGTCGCCACGGACTGCATGCGTATCGTGCCGACGGCCTCGAGACCTTGGGTGCCACCCTCCACAGGGATGTCCAGGCTCTCGTAGCCTATGCATGAGACATTGAGTATGAAGTCTCCGGAAAGGGTCGGCAGCGTATATTCACCCTCGGCGTCCGATGCCGTCGCGGCGAGCACCTCGGAAGTTCCGGGATCCACGGCTATCAGGTAGGCCCCTGCGACAGCCTCTCCGTTCTCGTCCACCACGCGCCCCGAGGGACCCTCCGGGGTCTGGGCGGAGAGTCCGCAAATCGCGCACATGCATGCGAGGAGCGCGCAGGATAACTTGGCAGGTAGTCTCATCGGGTATCCGGGTTAATGTTTTTATTCTATACGGAACACGCCCTCATAGAGGTCTCCGTCCTCGGTAGTCATCTGCAGAAGGTATTCTCCCTCGGTTCCTGCGATAGTGATTACAGCCTGACCATCGGCAGAAACGACATCCTCATAGTAGCTCTCACCTGTTGTCGTATTGGTGACTTCCACAGCGACGTCTCCTATATCCTCTATAAAATCAATATGTATTGAATTTTCCAATCCCCAATAAGTACATTGAATCGGAATAGACCTTGGCTTTTTTATTGTCGTAGTAGAAGTCTTTGTAATTATAATGTTAGTTATAACATCCGTCGCATAGGCAGAAATTCCGCTCAGGATAATTAAAAATGCAATTAATGTACGTTTCATATTAATTTTTGATTTAAGACTATGTAAAGTTAAGTGGACTAAGATGAACTCGCCAAATTTCAGAAAGAAATTCGTTTGCCGTTTTCTGCTCAGTCGTCTTTATGCTAAATATATGGTTATTAGCAAATTAAATTAAAAACGGCAGGTGTGCGAACCTGCCGTTTTGAACATAATATATTGAATTTCAAAATATTAAATTCAATCTCCGGGGGGGGGGGAAAAGTCAAAAGGCTCTGAATCAATTACTTGGATAATCTTTTAATAAAAAATTCTTTGTGCGGAGAGCCGGATTTCTCTATCTTGCCCTTTAGCCTGGAACGTTTCTTATAGACTGCGTTCACATCTTCCTCTTTCAGCAGCAGCGACATGGCGGAAGACGAGAAACCGGCATACCAGTAGCACATCAGGCGGAACTCCTCCTCCTTGAAATGCGGGAACTCTTCGCGCAGTTTCCTCATCACGTCATCCTTGAACGTGTTGACGATGGACTCCAGCGCGCTGAAATCCCTGTCGCCGGAAAGCTCCGAGATGCTACCCTCCACGGCCTTGAGTATTTTCCTCTGCTTTGCGGCGGTAAGGCCGTAGGAGTAATACTGCCTGCATATTTCGTCGAGGAAGTTGAACTTGAGCCGGTACAGGTCGCCTATCTGCCGCCTGAACTCGGAAATCGCCTCGCCGTTCCCTTCGCGGATATCCCTCGACAGCGAATCTATCCGCCTGTCCTTTTCGTCCAGCGCCCTCCTGTTCTCGCTCTCCGCCGCCTTCATCTGCTCGACCATATCGCTAACCTGTCCCATGTAGCGTTCGGCCTCTACCTGCTTCTCCCTTATCTTGCGGTATGCCGACACCGCGACGGACACGACGGCCAGCGCGAGGACGGAGATGACGAGCCCGGCAATTATACGGTGCGAGCTAAGCCTGTATTCGTCATACTCGGCCTGTCTCTGGAAATAATCCTTCTGCGCAGACAAGACCGACTGGTTAAGGGTCATATACAGGAGAGAATCCTGTATCTGTATTGCATCTTCAATTCTGAACAATGCTTCTTTATAATTCTTCCTGTTCCGCTCAATCACATAATCCGTCAAAGAGATTGTCGCCTGTGATATCTTGTCGTATCCTACCAATGCCTCTATATTCTCTATTATCGAATCGGCATATTCATAGTTGCCGTCCAATGAATATGCATGCGCCAAATCCGAATAATCGCTGATTGTCGGTACATAGTCTAAGGAATCAATAAGGTAAGAGAAGATTTCTATGGTCTTTTCCGGTTCCGGAGTATCTGATTTGATTGCCGTAAGTGCAATCATCCTGAGACCTTGTCTATAAAGTTCTATATCGTGGTTGCCTTTCGCTATCTTGATTATCTTCTGACAGATGCTATCGCTTTGGGCATATTTGTGCTGGTTATTCAGACTTGCAGCAATATCCAACAGACCATAGTTATAAAAATTCTCGTTCTCTGCCATATGGAAACAGTCACATGACAGCTGCGCATATTTATATTCGTCAGCAAAATTGTAATTTTGGCCGTATATCTCAGCCATTCCCCTGTAAATCAAGCCGAGGTAGAGCCAGTCTTCGTCTGCTCCGGCATATTTCTCAGCATTGGTGAAGGCTATTATAGCGTTGACGTAGTCCTTGTCGTTCTGCTGGACCCTGCCGTGATAGTAGTATGCCCTTGCCCGTTCGGCGTCGGTGCCGTGATCCCTGTACCACCTGACGGCCTCGAGGGTCAGGCTGTCGTCCGTAACGTCTATGTAGTTCTTGTCCAGGGCCATCGACTTCAGCAGGCAGTACCCGGCCCTGACTTTCGCCCTGCGGATCCTGCGGGAGTCTATCTTCCCGAGAGCCTGCAGCGCGCTGTCGGGACGCTCGGCGGCATAGGTCCCGATATCCTCGAGCTCCCTGTATGTACCTCTGTCGCACGAGCTTGCGGCGAGGGAAAGGAGTATTACGGTGACGAATAGAAATGCTGTTCTTCTCATGAGGCTGCCTGACTACCGACTGACAGACAAAAATACGCATTTATTCCTTGAAACGAAAGACGGCCGCGCAGGTGCGCAGCCGTCTTCTGGTATCGGTCGGTGTCCGCAGGGGACGCCGCAAATTACTCGCGTATAGCCGCGATGCCGGGCAGATCCTTGCCCTCGAGAGCCTCGAGCATCGCGCCGCCGCCGGTGGATACATAGCTCACTTTCTTGGCATAGCCCATCTGGGTAACGGCCGCAACGGAGTCGCCGCCGCCTACGAGGGTGTATGCTCCCTTCTCGGTAGCCTGGGCGAGGTCCTCGGCAATCTGGAGGGTTCCCTTTGCGAAGGTCGGCATCTCGAACACGCCCACGGGGCCGTTCCAGAGCACGGTCTTGGAAGAGAGGATGACATCCTTCCATACGTCGAGCGAAGCCTGTGCGACGTCCATTCCCTCCCAGCCCTCGGGGATGTCGTTGGTGGGAACGACCTTGGTAGCGGCATCGTTGCTGAAGTCGTCGGCAACTACGGACTGGGTGGGAAGGTAGATGTTCACGCCCTTCTGCTTTGCCTTCTCGAGAATCTCGAGGGCCTGGGGCATCAGGTCGTCCTCATGCAGCGACTTGCCTATCTTGCCGCCCTGGGCCTTTACGAAGGTATATCCCATACCGCCGCCGATGATGAGGTTGTCGACCTTCTCGAGCATGTTCTCGAGCACCGCGAGCTTGGAAGACACCTTGGAGCCTCCGATCACTGCGGTGAAGGGATGGCTGGCGTTCTTGAGCACGTTGTCGATAGCCTTGATCTCGCCCTCCATAAGGTAGCCGAACATCTTGTCGTTGGGGAAGTACTTGGCTATGAGAGCGGTCGATGCGTGTGCGCGGTGAGCGGTGCCGAACGCGTCGTTGATGTAGCAGTCCGCGTAGGATGCGAGGGTCTTGGTGAACTCCTTCTGGCTCTCCTTGACGGCAGCCTTGGCGGCCTTCTTCTCCTCGTCGGTGGCATCCTCTGCGAGTCCGCGGGGCTTGCCTTCCTCCTCGGCGTAGAAGCGGAGGTTCTCGAGCAGCAGAGCCTCGCCGGGCTTGAGGGCTGCAACCTCGTCCTGTGCCTTCTGGCAGTCGGGAGCAAACTTCACAGGCACTCCGAGACACTCGGAGACATGGGCCACGATGTGCTTGAGGGAGTATTTGTCGGTCACTCCCTTGGGACGTCCGAGATGAGACATGATGATGAGGGAGCCGCCTCCGGCAAGCACCTTCTTGAGGGTGGGGATAGCCGCACGGATACGGGTGTCGTCCGTAATCTCGAACTTGTCGTTGAGGGGGACGTTGAAGTCTACGCGGACGATGGCTTTCTTGCCCGCGAAATCGTAAGTGTCTATGTGTTGCTGCATAATGATATAGAGTATAATTGTTTGTCCGAAAGGCAAAGTTAGCAATTTTATCAATATCTTTGCAGCCATGACAGAATTTCCCGGTGCATTTTGGAAAGATTACGAGCTTGTCGACTCCGGCGACGGGGAGAAGCTCGAGAGGTTCGGCCCCTACCGCATCATACGGCCCGAGCCCAAGGCCCTGTGGGCTAAATCCATGGACGGCTCCGAGTGGCTCAGGACGGCGCACACGCGCTTCCGTCCCGGAGCAGGCTTCGGCAAGGCCGGAAAGGAGGAGAGCGGCACCTGGGAGCGTCTCAGACGCAGCGAAGACCAGTGGTACATACGCTACGGCGGCTCGGAAGGCGGGCCGGAGTTCTCGCTGAGGCTGGGTCTGACCTCGTTCAAGCATGTGGGAGTCTTCCCCGAGCAGGCGCCCAACTGGGACTACATCTACCGCAGCACCCGCGATCTCTCCGCCCGGCTCGGCCGTGCTCCCAGGGTGCTCAACCTGTTCGCATACACCGGAGCGGCATCGCTCGCGGCTAAGGCCGCAGGAGCCGACGTGACACACCTCGACTCGGTAAGGCAGGTGGTCACCTGGGCAAGGGGCAACATGGAACGCTCAGGGCTCGACGGCATACGCTGGGTGGTCGAGGACGCGATGAAGTTCGTCCGGCGCGAGCAGCGCAGGGGCAATGTCTACGACGGCATAATAATGGACCCGCCGGCATACGGCCACGGCCCCGACGGCGAGAAGTGGAAACTGGATGAGTGCCTGTTCGACATGATGCTCTCCATAAACGGCATCCTCTCCCGCAGGGACTCGTTCCTCGTGCTCAACCTCTACTCCAACGGCTTCTCCCCTCTTATGGGAGAGACCGTGGTCAGGCAGGCGTTCGGTCTGGGCACAGACGCTCGGGACTGCGAAATGCAGACGGGAGAGCTCGCCCTCTCCGACAGTTTCGGCAAGTCCCTCCCGTTATCGGTGGTACTCCGGCTGAAGCGCTGAGCCTCCGGCGTGAAACCGGCCGGCACAACGCCGCGGCGCACTGCCGTCACGACGGCCTCTGTCCGGTCGAAGTCTCTATCATATCGGCAAACTCGTCTATCAAGGCGTCCGCGCTTTCGGCCTCGCCGTTCGAGCGCAGCACGTCCGAGAGCATGTAGATATAGCTTCCCGCCATTTCGAACTCGCTGACGCCCCAGTCATAGAAGTCGAGGTAGAAGGATGCGGTATGGAGCAGCTCCGGCGCCAGCCTGTCTGCAAGGGCGCGCGCCTTCTCGGGCTGTCCGAGCCTGTAGTAGTCCTGGACGGCGCTGACGACCATGTAGTCGTTGCCGGAGAAGCCGAGGGGAATCGCCTCTATCGGATAGTGCGCCATCACCTGTTCGCAGCGGTCGAGCATCTCGAGGGCACGGTCGTTCTCGCCCGCCCGCATAAAGGCTTCGGCGGAAGTCACGAACAGCGTGCGCAGCGACATGACGCCGAGATGCGTGTAGTGGTTCTGATAGTCGATGAAGTAGTCGCCCGCAGACACCGCGTCGAAGCTGTACACCTCGGTCATCAGGCGGTAGAGCTCGTCCGTATCGACAAATCCTGCCTGAGTGGTGGTGGTCTTGTTCTTTATGGGCACGAACTTGAACGAATAGCCCTGGTACTCGAGATATTCCTTGATGCCTATGTTGAGGTCGCCGCCCATGCTGAGCAGGTTTATGGGCCTGTCCCACTCGTATCCCGAGAGCAGGTCGAGCATGAAGAGTTCGGGCTTGGAGATATAGTCCTTGTCCTGAGGAATCGTGAGGATTATCGAGTCGGGAATCTGCGAGGCGTACTTCTCGTCGAGGATTCCGCTCTTTATGACGTTCTCCCTGTTGACGGGCACAGAAATCTTGCGCGAGGCTATATAGTCCACCTTGCGGCCGCTCGACATCGGAGCCTTGACCTGGGGATGCTTGAACAGGGTCATCACGTCACGTATGTCCATAACCTCCTCGCGCAGGTCGAGTATGGGTATCCACTCGTTGGTTCCGTACAGATACTGATCCTGACCTACCGTCAGGGGCAGCGGGGCCGACTCGTTGACAGCCCATTTCATCTGGTCGATGTGCCAGTCGGTGCCGAGCAGCGAGGTGTTGCATATCCTGACGTCGGTGCGCACGTCCTCCACCTCCTGGGCGTACCACAGGGGGAAGGTGTCGTTGTCGCCGTGGGTGATGAGTATGCCGTCGGGGCCTACGGAGTTGAGGTAGTTCCTGGCCATTTCCACGGCGGTGCGCCTGTTGGAGCGGTCATGGTCGTCCCAGTTCTGTGCGCCCATAAGGACGGGCACGAACAGGCAGGCCACGCTCAGACCGGCCGCAGAGGCAAGCTGTCCGCGGCCCTTGAGAAGCTTCTGCACGAGCATGTACAGCCCCGCGACGCCCATTCCTATCCATGCGCCGAAGAAGTAGAACGAACCCGCGTAGGCATAGTCCCTCTCACGCACCTGGTAGGGCTGCTGGTTGAGGTACAGCACTATCGCTATGCCCGTCATGAAGAACATCAGGAAATTGAGCCAGCACCCGCGCCTGTCCTTGTCGAACTGCGCGAACAGTCCGAGCAGGCCGAGTATCAGCGGCAGGAAGAAGTAGTGGTTCTTGCCCTTGTCCTGCGAGAGCGTCGCAGGCGCACCGCTCTGGTCGCCGAGGCGTATGTCGTCTATGAACTTGATCCCGCTCTCCCAGTTGCCGTGGAAGATGTCCCCGGGCACTGGGGCGTGAATCTGGTTCTGGCGTCCGACGAAGTTCCACATGAAGTAGCGCCAGTACATCCAGTTCATCTGGTAGTCGAAGAAGAAGCGCAGGTTCGCGCCCATAGTCGGCTTGCGGTAGCTCGCTCCGGGGACTTTCTTCCCTTCGCCGTCCTTCATGTACGAGAGGTAGAACTCTTCGTAGCGGCCGTCGGGGCTGGTCGCCCACATGCGGGGGAAGAGCATCTTGCCCTCGGGAAGGTATTCGGCGTCGAGGGGTGCCTCGGCCTTCACGTACTTGCCGTCGAGGGGTGCCCAGTAGCTGTCGGACTTGATGTCGTACGGAGCCCCGAAGTACTGCCCGTACAGCAGTGGTGTCGAACCGTACTGCTCGCGGGAGAGGTAGCGCACCAGGGTGAAGGCGTTGTCGGGCTGGTATTCGTTGGTAGGGGTCTTCGCGCAGGAGCGTATGATGTCTATGCTGAATACCGAGAAGCCTATTATTATAGTCGTGAGGCAGAGCAGCGAGGTGTTCCAGAACACCTTGCCCCTGCGCAGCGTGGCGAATATCCCCCAGAAGCACAGAGCGAGCAGCACCGCCATGAAGAACACGGCGCCGCTGTTGTACGGCAGGCCGAGCACGTTCACGAACAGCAGGTCGGTATATGCGGCGAGCTTGGGCAGCACGGGGATTATCACGAACAGTATCAGTGCCAGTATGAATACGCCGACGGCGAATATCTTGAGCCAGCCCCAGAAGTTCAGCCTGCGGTCGCCCATCTTGCGGTAGTAGTACATGAACACGAGCGCGGGGATGGTCAGCAGGTTGAGCAGGTGCACCCCGATGCTCATTCCCATGAGGAAGGCTATCAGCACTATCCACTTGTCTGCATGCGGCCTGTCGGCACGGTCGTACCACATGGTCATCGCCCAGAACACCAGCGCGGTGAACAGCGAGGACATCGCATACACCTCTCCTTCGACCGCGGAGAACCAGAAAGTGTCGGAGAAACAGTAGGCAAGCGCGCCCACGAGGCCGGAACCCATTATCGCCACGGCCTGCGCGGAGCTGTAGCTGCCGTCCGGGGCGGGGAGTATCATGCGCCGCACGAACCATACTACCGTAAGGTACAGCAGCATTATGGTAAGGGCGGAGCACAGGGCGCTCCCGGCGTTCACCAGTATGGCGGCGTGCATGTTGTCGCCGAAAAGGGTGAATATACGCGATATGAGCTGGAACATCGGGTTTCCGGGAGGGTGGCCGACTTCCAGCTTGTAGGACGAGGCGATGAACTCGCCGCAGTCCCAGAACGATGCCGAAGGCTCTATAGTCAGAAGATATACCACTGCCGAGACCGCAAACGCGGCAAGCGCGCATATCCTGTGGAAAAGGGTGAACTTTCTCTGATTCATAACAACAGACAAGTAAGACCGCAAAGATACATCAAGAATCGCTATCTTTGCAAAAAATGTACTCAATGGAGAGAGACAACTGGAAAAAACGTCTCGGAGTCGTGTATTCCACCGACCCGGACTTCGAATATACCATGGACGACGCGGCCCCGCAGCGACAGACCCTGCCGGCCGGAAAGCAAAGGCTCACCGTGAGGATAGACCGCAGGCAGCGGGCCGGAAAGCAGGTCACGCTCGTCGAAGGGTTCGTGGGCACTGACGACGACCTCGCGGCACTGGCCAAGACGCTGAAGACCCGCTGCGGCGTCGGAGGCACGGCCAAGGACGGAGAGATCACGGTCCAGGGAGACCTCAGGGACAAGGTGGTCGCCCTGCTGACATCCATGGGGTACAACGCAAAGAGAGGCAACTGATGCCGCCGGACAGCATCATACCCGGACATCTGGAGATGTCGCGGCTTCCGCTGCAGGACATGCCGGCCCTTCCGGTATGGGACGAGGTGCTCTCCAACAAGCTGCTCGTCGTGCTGGCCGTGATACTGATGATACTCTTTGCCGGACAGGCCTTCAGGCTGCTGCCCCCGCTGCTCTACAGCGTCGGACGACCCAGGGGTAGCGCCGGACTGGAATACAATCTCGGACTCAGCGCGATGCGCAACCACATCGCCCTCGTCTGCCTGCTGCCCTTCGCCCTTATCTGCTCCCGCTACGGCCTCTACGCTCCGGACTTCATGCAGAAGGTCCCTCCCCAGTGGCAGTCGGCCGCCGTCATTGCCGTCTTCCTCGGCTTCACGGCATTCAGGGCCCTGTGCTATCTGATCATGGTAAACAGGCGCTTCGGAAAGGAGACCTCTTCAGCCGCAAGGAGATGCGCCTATTCGTTCTTCATACTCCTGACCTTCGCGATGCTCATCCTCGTCGGCATATTCAGCATCACCGGAGGCATTTCAGCCCGTGCGGCAAGGCTTGTCCTTTTGACCGTCATCGGGCTGTCTTTCCTGATGTCGGGAGTGCGGTCCGCGCAAATTTTAGCACAGCATTGCAATGGTTTGGCCGCTTTTTTGTATCTTTGCGGACTTGAACTTATGCCGGCAACCTTGTTGGTGCTGAGCGCAGTAGTGTTATAAAAGATGAAAATACTCGTTTCTCAACAGGTTCCTTCCAATTTTGCGCCCTTCGAGGCAATAGAGAGCAAATACGGCGCAAGTCTGGAATTTCATCCGTTCTATGTGACCGAGCCCCTTTCGGCAAAGGAATTCCGCGCAGAGAAGATAAACCTGCCCGACTACAGCGCAGTCGTGTTCTCTTCGAGGCTCGTAATCGACGCTTACTTCAGGCTCTGCGACGAGATGCGCTTCAAAGTGCCCGAAACCATGAAATACTTCTGTTCGACGGAGGCCGTGGCGATGTACCTGCAGAAGCACATAGTCTACCGCAAGCGCAAGATTTTCTTCGGCAACGGCACACCGGAATCCATAGTCGCCCAGATCGGGTCCAAGCACAAGGGGGAGAAGTTCCTCATCGCCTCGTCGGTAGGCTCCAACATGGATGCCCTGACCTCCCGCTTCGACAGCGCCGGGCTGGACTACACTCTCGGAACCCTCGTAAAGGCCGTGCCCCAGGACCTTCGTTCCCTGGACATCAAGTCATACAACCTCATCGTGATGTTCAACCCTTCCGACGTGATATCGCTGAAGGAAAACTTCCCCGACTACAGCCAGGGGGACACCAGGCTCATGTCTTTCGGCAGGTCCGTGGTTCCCGCAATGGAAGAGGCCGGTTTCACCGTGAACGCCAAGGCACCTACGCCCGAGGCTCCCTCGGTAGGCAAGGCTATCGAACTCTATCTTGCAGAAAACTCCTGATATGGGCTCCGCCGCGGCTGAAACCTTCTCAAAGGAGGAAAGGCTCTGCGGAAAGGCTGCCGTTTCCGCACTCGTTTCCGGAGGGAAATGGGGCGGGACCGCACATCTGAGGTACTGCTGGCTATACCGTGAGGACGGGCAGCCCAGCCGCATGCTCGTCTCCGTACCGAAGAGATATTTCAAGCGGGCCGTCAGGCGCAACCTGCTCAAGCGCCGCATGCGCGAGGCATATCGCACGCAGAAAGCCCTCCTGGGATGCGACGGCGTCGACTTCATGCTCGCATGGTCGTCCAAGGAGTGCGGCGACTGGCTGACCGTGCGCGACGAAGTGGCGGCGGCCCTTACGCGTATCGGCAAGGCCGCAAGGCAGCGCGGGTCCGGGCAGCAGAACGACAGCGTAAGATGAGCAGCCGCGCCGCCAGCTTCAGGAACGCCGTGCGCAAGGTGCTCTCGTTCCCGTTCATACTGCTGATAAAGTTCTACCAGCTCTGCATTTCGCCCCTCAAGCCGCCGACCTGCCGTTTTACCCCCACATGCTCTCAGTACGCCCTCGAGGCGTTCCGCAAGTACGGGCCGCTGAAAGGATTCTGGCTCAGCTTCAAAAGAATAATCCGCTGCCACCCGTGGGGAGGCAGCGGATATGATCCTGTTCCATAGGACGTCACAGGGACGGGCCCGGATTATTTCTTGCGTGCTATCGCCTTCTTTGCGGCCTCCGCGAGGTGGGCTGCATCGAGACCGTAGGCCTTCATCAGCTCGGCAGGAGTGCCGGACTGTCCGAAGCGGTCCTCTCCGTTGACGAACACGAGCGGTGCGGGAGCGTTCGCGGCGAGTACGCCGGCGATCTCCTCTCCGAGTCCGCCTGCCATGTTGTGCTCCTCGGCGACTACGGCGCAGCCGGTCTTGCCCACCGACTCGAGTATGGCCTTGGTGTCAAGGGGCTTCACGGTAGCGACATTGAGGACTTCGGCGCTGATGCCTTCGCCCTCGAGGGCCTCTGCGGCGAGCAGGGCCTCCCATACTAGGTGGCCGTAGGTGATTATGGTCACATCCGTACCCTCGTTGAGGTTATAGACCTTTCCGATCTCGAAAGGCTCGTCGGACGGGGTGAAGTTAGGCACCGAGGGACGGCCGAAACGCAGGTACACGGGGCCGTCGAGCTTTGCGGCGGCAACGGTGGCGTTCTTCGTCTGATTGTAGTCGCAGGGGACGATCACCGTCATTCCGGGGAGGGCCCTCATCAGGGCCACGTCCTCCATGGTCTGGTGGGTCGCACCGTCTTCACCGAGAGTGATTCCCGCGTGGGATGACGCGATCTTGACGTTCGTATGTCCGTATGCCACCTCCTGGCGGAGCTGGTCATATACGCGGCCTGTCACGAACTCGGCGAAAGAGCCGATGAAAGGCACCTTTCCGGTGATTGCAAGACCGGCAGCGACTCCGACCATGTTGGCTTCGGCGATACCGCACTGGATGAATCTTTCGGGGAACTCCTTTGCGAAGGTTCCCATCTTGAGGGAGCCCTTGAGGTCGGCGGTAAGGGCGAGAACCCTCTCGTCCGCGCGTCCGGCGATTGCAAGTCCCTCACCGAAACCGCTGCGGGTATCGACTTTTCCTGTATCTGTGTACTTTTTCATACTAAAAATCTCCTAATGTTTCGGGTAACTGCTTCAATGCCGCCTCGCACTGCTCCGCTGAAGGCGCCTTGCCGTGCCACTCGTGAGTGCCGGCCATAAAGTCGACGCCGTGGCCCATCTCGGTCTTGAAGAGGAGCATCTTGGGCTTGCCGTTCTGCTCGTGTGCCGCCGCGAAGGCGTCGAGTATGCTCTGGTAGTCGTGTCCGTCGGCCACGATGACCTCCCAGCCGAACGAGCGCCACTTCTCGCCGAGGTCGCCTACTCCGGCGACAGCGCTGGTGGTTCCGTCGATCTGCTGTCCGTTCCAGTCGGTGAAGGCCACGAGGTTGTCCACATTGTGGTGTGCGGCCCACATTCCGGCCTCCCAGATCTGTCCCTCCTCGCTCTCGCCGTCTCCGCAAAGGCAGTATACGCGGGTGGCGTCAGAGTCGAGCTTCTTGCCGAGGGCTATGCCGGCGGCAACGGAAAGGCCCTGTCCGAGCGAGCCGGAGGGCTTGAACACGCCGGGAAGGTGGTCGGTCACGCAGGGGTGTCCCTGGAGACGGCTGCCGAACTTGCGCAGGGTTCCGAGCTCGCTTACGGGGAAGTAGCCCGAGCGTGCGAGTACGGAATAGTATACCGGCGCGAGGTGTCCGGCCGAAAGGATGAACACGTCCTGACCCTTGCCGCTGCGCGTCCAGGTGGCGGGATCGTGCTTCATCTCGTTGAAATAGAGGGTTGTCATCACGTCGGTGATGCCCAGAGATCCCCCCGGATGGCCCGATTTGGCGGCAGTGACCATCCTGACGATGTCCCTGCGCACCTGGGAGGAAATCTTCTTGAGTTCTTCGATTGTTGCCATATTTTATTGGTTATGTATAAGTCTTTAATAACGTGCAAATATAGTGAAAAAATTGCGTATTTTTGCGCTCGGTTATGGAAATGAAGAACATTCGCAACTTTTGCATCATCGCACATATCGACCACGGCAAGAGCACCCTTGCCGACAGGCTTCTGGAACTTACCGACACCCTCGGAGCGAGGGACATGGAGAACCAGGTCCTCGACGACATGGACCTCGAAAAGGAGAAGGGAATCACCATAAAGAGCCATGCGATACAAATGGTCTACAGGCGTGACGGGCAGCAGTACAGGCTGAACCTCATCGACACTCCGGGTCACGTGGACTTCTCCTACGAGGTGTCCCGCTCCATCGCCTCGTGCGAGGGAGCGCTGCTCGTGGTGGACGCCTCGCAGGGAGTGCAGGCGCAGACCATATCGAACCTCTACATGGCGATAGACCACGGGCTGGAGATCATCCCCGTGCTCAACAAGATAGATATGGACTCGGCCCAGGTCGACGTCGTCACCGACGAGGTGTGCGACCTGCTGGGATGCTCTCCGGAAGATGTGTTCAAGGTGTCGGCACGCACCGGAGAGGGCGTCGCGCCGATACTCGACGCCATAGTGGACAGGATTCCCGCCCCCGAAGGCGACCCCGGGGCGCCGCTGCAGGCCCTGATATTCGACTCGGTGTTCAACTCCTTCAGGGGAGTCATAGCCTATGTCAAGATAAAGAACGGCAGCATACGCAAGGGCGACAGGGTGAAGTTCTTCGCGACCGGCAAGGAATACGAGGTCGAGGAGGTGGGACTGCTGAAGATGAAGCTGATACCCTCCGGCGAAATATGCTGCGGTGACGTAGGATATGTGATCACCGGCATCAAGAGCGCCGCGGAGGTGAAGGTCGGCGACACGATAACCCAGGTCGCCCGCCCGTGCAGCGCGGCGATAGCCGGGTTCGAGGAGGTCAAGCCCATGGTTTTCGCCGGAATGTATCCCGTGCAGGCGGACAAGTTCGAGGAGCTGCGCTCGGTGCTCGAGAAGTTCCAGCTCAACGACGCCTCCTTCGTCTACGAGCCGGAGAGCTCGCTCGCGCTCGGATCGGGATTCCGCTGCGGATTCCTCGGCCTGCTGCACCTCGAGATCGTGCAGGAGAGGCTCTTCCGCGAATTCGACATGGACGTGATCACGACGGTGCCGAACGTATCGTACAAGGTCTACACCACCCAGGGAGCGGTAATGGACGTGCACAATCCTTCCGGGCTGCCCGCCGCGACCCTCATCGACCATATCGAGGAGCCCTACATCCGGGCGCAGATAATCTCCAAGTCGGAGTTCTTCGGCCCCATAATGAAGCTCTGCCTCGACCGCAGGGGGACGCTCGTGGGGCAGCACTACATCACCGCCGAGAGGGTCGAGCTGAACTACGACATGCCCCTTTCGGAGATAGTGTTCGACTTTTACGACAGGCTCAAGACAATCTCGAAGGGCTACGCATCGTTCGACTACCATATCACTGACTACCGGCCCGCAAGGCTCGTAAAGCTCGACATACTGCTCAACGGAGAGCCTGCGGACGCGCTCTCGACGCTCATACACGAAGACAACGCCTATGAGCTCGGACGCAAGATGTGCGTGAAGCTCAAGGAGCTCATCCCGAGACAGCAGTTCGACATCCCGATTCAGGCGGCAATAGGGGCCAAGATAATAGCCCGCGAGACTGTGAAGCAGGTGCGCAAGGACGTGACCGCAAAGTGCTACGGAGGCGACGTGACCCGTAAGCGCAAGCTGCTCGAGAAGCAGAAGGAGGGCAAGAAGCGCATGCGCCAGATAGGTACCGTGCAGGTTCCCCAGAGCGCGTTCATGGCCGTGCTGAAGCTCGACTCCTGATGTTCGGGCTCGAAAACTGGGGCCTGCTCGGCCTGTTTCTCGGCAACATCCTCGCCGCAACGATAGTCCCTTTCAGCTCCGACGCCCTGTATATCGCCGTGCTTGCGGCCATGGGCGAGCCCGTCGCATGCTTCGTCGTCGCGACGGCAGGCAACTGGATAGGGAGCGTGATCACCTACTTCATGGGACGGCTTGCGCGCTGGGAATGGCTCGAAAGGTGGTTCCACGTCAAGCGGGAGACTCTCCGGAGACAGAAAGAGAAAGTCGACAGGTACGGCGTATGGCTCGCACTGATAGCATGGGTGCCGTTCATAGGCGACGTGTTCGTTATCGCTCTCGGATTCTACCGCACCAAGGCGGTCTGGACCATACTCCTGCTGCTCGTCGGAAAGGCGGCCCGCTTCCTTGTCTGGACCCTGCTCGTTGGCCTGTTCTGAAAACGCCCCGGTCCTTCAGGATACATGCAGGAGCCTTACGGACGCGACATCTCCTCTATCCTTTCCTGCAGGCATGCCGAAAGTCTTTTCCTGCTTTCCCTCGGATCCAGGGACGAGTCGTACTCCACCGGCTTCCCTATCATGAAACGCCTCCGCTTCTTGTCGGAATACAGCGGATAGAACAGCAGGTTCTTTCCCGTGGCGTCGAAATACATCCTGCCGATATGCGCGAAACCGGTATAGAAGCTCCTGAGATTGTACGGGTCGTATTCGGCGTCGGGGTCGATATTGGTCGCGAGCTCTCTCGGTTTCTCGGGGAAGATCAGTATGTTGTCGCCGTCCATAAGCGCCTCCAGACTGGTCCGGAAGGTGTTCATCAGATTCCGCGAGGCGCCCCTGACCACCGGGACGGGGTCGAACGAGTTCAGTGTACGGCACACGAGGCGCGTAAGCGAATGCAGCATCTTTCCTCCGAGGCGGTCGCCGAATATCCTGAGGATGAAGCGCAGGGACTTGCGCAGCTCCCTTTCCGCCAGGGCGGGATCGAGCATCACATCGTGTATCCACGGGCGGAAATCGACCGGAAGATAGGCCACACCCGATACGGGACCGTAAATGAAACCGTGGTTGCACACGAAAACCGAAGGATACCTGTCGGGAAGCAGGTGCTCCTTCCCGGACACCTTCAGGCGCAGGAAAAGCCTTGCAAACGCACATAGTATCTTGACTCCTGACCGCATCCTGCATCAAAAGAAAGTCGGGGTACTGTGACTCGAACACAGGACCCTCTGGTCCCAAACCAGATGCGCTGCCAACTGCGCCACACCCCGCTCATATCGTCAGGGCGCAAAGATAGAGGTGATTTGCTGAAAAAACAATATATTTGGATCATGATAATAAAGGCTGAAAACATACGCAAGAGCTTCGGCAGCCTGGAGGTGCTGAAGGGCATAGATTTCTGCGCGGACAAGGGCGAGGTGGTGTCGATAGTCGGGGCGTCCGGCGCGGGAAAGTCCACCCTCCTGCAGATACTCGGCACTCTGTCGACTCCCGACGGAGGCTCGCTCGAGATAGACGGCACCGACGTGCTGCGCCTCGGAAGGGACGCCCTCGCCGACTTCCGCGGCAGGAAGATAGGCTTCGTGTTCCAGGCCCACCACCTGCTCCCGGAGTTCACGGCGGAAGAGAACGTGATGATTCCCGCGATGATAGCCGGATGCAGCCGCAGGCAGGCGGCGCAGAAGGCCGCCGGGCTGCTCGGTCTCCTGGGCCTTGCTGACAGGGCGTCGCACAAGCCTTCGGAACTCTCGGGAGGAGAGCAGCAGAGGGTGGCAATCGCGAGGGCCGTGGTGAACGGGCCGGCGATACTGCTCGCGGACGAGCCCACCGGAAACCTCGACTCGGCGACGAAGCAGGAAGTGCAGAAAGTCTTCTTCGACCTGCGCGACACCACGGGCCAGACCTGCATAATAGTCACGCACGACCCCGCGCTCGCGGCACTGTGCGACCGCTGCCTGAAGATGAAGGATGGAGAGTTCGTTTAGGTTCAGGAAGTTCGAAGTCCGGCACGGCCGCTCCGCCCTCAAGGTCGGGACGGACGCGGTGCTGCTCGGCGCCGCCGCCACGGTCAGGGAGAGCGACAGGTATGCCGTCGACATAGGCACGGGCTGCGGCGTAATAGCCCTTATGATCGCGCAGCGCTCTCCGTCGTGCCGCGTGACGGGAATCGACATAGACCGTCCGTCCGCAGACGAGGCCGCCCTCAACTTCTCCCTCTCGCCGTGGAGCGGCAGGCTCGGGGCCGTCTGCGTCCCTCTCTCGGACTTCGTCCCCGACACGGCGCCCGACCTGATAGTCTCCAATCCTCCGTACTACGATTCGTCGCTGCGGAATCCTGACGCGAGGAAGGCCGCCGCACGCCATACGGACAAGCTGGACTTTGCGGCTCTGTGCTCGTTTGCGGCGGAACGTCTTTCAGAAGACGGGCGCCTTTCGGTAATCATTCCCGCGGACTGCATGAAGCAGTTCAGGAGGACCGCGGCCTCGTTCGGGCTACTGCCGTTCCGTATCATGGAGGTCCGCACTACCGCGGCGAAGCCTCCGTCAAGGGTCGTGGCCGAATTTTCGCACAGCGGGGCGGAGTGCCTGCACGAGGGCATAACCCTGCTCGAAAACGGGTCGAAGACAGCGGAATACGCCTCTCTGACAAGGGATTTCTACCTCTGAATTTCACCCCACGGACCTGAAATCCTGCCCCACAGACAGTCATTTCGCCACAAATGGTAAAGTTATTTTGTGCAAAGACACTTTAAAGAAGTAAATTTGCGCCGAAATATTAATTCGATCAAGATGTACGATATCAAACCTACCGACAACTTCGTTCTGAAGTTCGAACAGACCGTCAGAGACTGCTGGGACAAGCCCGCGCTCAACAACTACAAGGGGCCTGTCCTCACTTACGGAGAGCTGGCAAGAGAAATAGAGAAACTCAACCTCGTCTGGAAGGCCGCAGGGCTCAAGAGAGGTGACAAGATAGCGATCAACGCCAAGAGCAGCGCCGAATGGGCGAAGCTCTTCTTCGCGGCACAGGCCGGAGGCTTCGTCGCCGTCCAGATATTCAACGCGTTCACTCCGGACGACACCGCGAACCTCGTCAACCATTCCGACTCGCGCATCCTGTACACCGAGAAGCCTATCTTCGAGAAAATGGACTTCGCGAAGATGCCGGGACTGCTGGCTGCGATCGACACCAGGACGGACGAGCTCCTGGCCTCCAGGGACGGATTCGAGAAATATCATGCCGGAGCGGACGCGCTCTTCAACGAAGCCCACCCGGCCGGATATTCCGCAGGCGACGTCAGCTTCTCTCCCGTAGACCTCGACGACACGGCGGCGATCATGTATACCTCCGGCTCCACCGGCAACCCCAAGGGCGTGATGCTTTCCAACAGGAACCTCAGCATGAACGTATACTTCCTCCCCATCCATGTTCCGTTCAGGAGGGGAGAGAACTACGTGAGCGTGCTCCCCTACGCGCACATATTCGGAATGACCGTCGACATGGTCGCTCCCCTGTGCATAGGAATGCACCTCGTGGTGCTCGTCGTTCCGCCGGTACCGGCGAACCTCAAGCCTGCGCTGCGCGAGTACAAGCCGCACGTGTTCTTCAGCGTGCCCCTGATTCTCACCAAGCTTATCGAGGAGACTCTCGGAGAGTTCATCCACACGAAGGGAGGAGCGGCCAAGCTCGAAGACCACGAGAACAACCCTGACTTCTGCGATGCGCTCAGAATCATATTCCAGCATGCCATTGGCGGCAACATAGAAATGTTCGCCACCGGCGGCGCGGCGATTCCGGAACATTTCGAGACCCTGCTCGTCAAGAAGCTCAAGCTTCCTTTCATAACCGGCTACGGTATGACGGAGACCGCCCCCGTAATCAGCATCGGCCATGTGGGCCACTACAAGCTCAAGGAGTGCGGAGAATGGATAGAGGAGGGCGTAGACCTCAGGATAGACTCCCCCGAACCGGAAAAGATTCCCGGAGAGATTCTCGTCAAGGGACATATCGTGTTCCAGGGATACTACAAGAACCCCGAGGCCACGAAGGCCGCGTTCACGCCCGACGGCTGGTTCCGCACCGGCGACCTCGCGACCATGGACAAGGAGCACAGCCTGTTCATCGTGGGCCGCTGCAAGAACATGATACTCTCCACCAACGGGCAGAACATCTTCCCAGAGGAGATCGAGGTCATCCTCAATTCCCTCCCCTATGTGGCCGAGTCCCTCGTAGTATCGAGGCACGACAAGCTCGTGGCCCTCATAGTCCCCAACACCGACCTCGCCGAGAACATCGACGCCGCAGGGCTGAAGAGCCTCATGGACGCCAATCTCGAGACCCTCAACGGAAAGCTCCCCGCATACTCGCAGGTCAGCTCCTACGAACTGCGCTACGAGCCGTTCGTGAAGACTCCGAAGGGCAGCATCAGAAGATTCATGTACGAATAGACAATAAAGGATTTGCTTATGGATAAGAACATCAGAAGAGTGGTCATCACCGGCACGGGAGTAATCTCGCCCGTCGGCAACGACACCAGGACATTCTGGGAGAACCTGAAGTCTGGCATATGCGGCATCTCGCGGCTCGAAGGCTTCGACGAATACAAGCTTCCCGTCCATGTAGCCGGGCGTGTCAAGGACTTCGACCCGCTGCAGTTCGGACTCACCGCCGCGGAAAAGCGCCGCAACGATCTCTACAGCCAGTTCGCGCTCGCCGCAGCCAAGGAGGCCATGGAGACGAGCGGAATCGTGTCCGGGGAGAATGTGGAGCCCGAGAGGTTCGGCGTATACCTCGGTTCCGGCATCGGAGGAATCAACACCTTCATCGTACAGACCAAGGTGCTTTTCGACGAAGGCGCGGACAGGATATCTCCCCTGTTCATCCCTATGATGATACCCAACATCGCGGGCGGCAACGTCGCTATCAAGTACCAGGCCCTCGGCCCCTGCCTGACGCATGTGTCTGCATGCGCGACGAGCACCAATTCGATAGGAGAGGCCTATCTCGCAATCAAGTACGGACGCGCGGACGTCATCCTCGCGGGTGGCGCCGAGGCGGCGATAACCCCGCTCGCCATAGGAGGATTCTCCAACAGCAAGGCGCTCACCACAGCTGAAGACCCCAAGGCCGCCAGCCTGCCGTTCGATGCCCGCCGCGGCGGATTCGTCATGGCGGAAGGAGCGGCGCTGATGATGCTCGAGGAATACGAGCATGCCGTACGCAGGGGTGCGAACATCATAGCCGAGGTATGCGGATACGGCTGCACCTGCGACGCCCACCACTACACGGCACCGCGTCCTGACGGCGTTCCTGCGGCAAGGGCCATCAAGGAAGCCCTGGACGAGGCCGGATACAAGGCGGGAGAGAACCTCTATGTCAACGCCCACGGCACCGGAACGCACCTGAACGACACCACCGAGACCAAGGCCCTGAAGCTCGCGCTGGGCGAAGACGAAGCCCGCCGCGCATCCATCAGTTCGACCAAGTCGATGACCGGCCACATGATCGGAGCCACAGGAGCCGCAGAGCTCATCGCATCGGCCTACGCCCTCAAGGATTCCGTAGTGCCTCCCACGATAGGACTCGAGCAGCCCGACCCCGAGTGCGACCTGAACTACACGCCCCTCAAGGCGGAGAAGCGCGACCTCGACATCGCGATTTCCAACTCCCTGGGATTCGGAGGTCACAATGTTTGCGTATCTTTGCGTCGTGCCGAATAACTTTTCCTACTAAAATCTAAAACCATATATGAACAGAGAAGAAATCAAGAACATCCTTCCGCACCGCGAGCCCATGCTGCTCGTCGACGAGTCGGAAAAGATCAGCGATGAAGAAGTCCTCTCCAAATACACTATCAAGGAGAACGAGTTCTTCACCCAGGGACATTTCCCGGGATTTCCGATAGTTCCCGGAGTAATCCTGTGCGAGATCATGGCCCAGTCGAGTTTCCTGCTCATCCCCGAGGAAGACCTGAAGGGCAATACCGCCCTGTACGCGGGACTCGACAACGTGAAGTTCAAGAATTCGGTATTCCCCGGAGACACCGTATGCGTGAAGGCCCGCACACTGGGCCACAAGGGACCTCTCGTCGTCGTAGAGGCGGAAGCAAGGGTCAACGACAAGCTGGCATGCAAGGGCAGGCTGTCCTTCATGCTCGTTCCTACAAAGAACCTTAATAATAAATAGGCATGGCTTACGGACTACTCAAAGGCAAGAAAGGCATAATCACTGGCGCGCTGAACGACCAGTCGATCGCCTGGAAGGCCGCGCTCAAGGCCAAAGAGGAGGGCGCTGACATAGTACTCACAAACACGGCCGTATCCATAAGGCTGGGCACCATAGACCAGCTCGCACAGCAGTGCGGCGCAGTGGTGATACCTGCCGACGCTACCTCGGTAGAGGATCTCGACATGCTCGTAGACAAGGCAATGGAGCACTTCGGCGGCCCGTTCGATTTCGTGCTGCACTCCATAGGAATGTCTCCGAATATCCGCAAGGGCCGTCCCTACGAGGCGCTCAGCTACGACTTCTTCAACAAGACACTCGACATATCGGCTCTCTCGTTCCACAAGCTGCTCGCCTCTCTCTACAAGAAGGATGCGCTCAGCGACTGGGGCTCCGTGGTGGCTCTCACCTACATCGCCGCACAGAGGACTTTCGAGGGATACAACGACATGGCCGACGCAAAGGCGCTGCTCGAGAGCATAACGCGCAGCTTCGGAGTCATCTACGGCAAGAAACGCCATGTGCGCATCAACACCGTCTCGCAGTCGCCTACCCTGACCACCGCAGGCAGCGGTATCGCAGGCATGAAGGACATGTTCACCTATGCCGACAGGATGTCGCCCCTCGGAAATGCATCGGCGTCTGACTGCGCGGACTACATAGTAAGCCTGTTCTCAGACCTCACCAGGCATGTGACGATGCAGAACCTCTACCACGACGGCGGATTCTCGTCAACAGGGCTCACCGCAGATGTAGTGGAAACCTTCGCAAAGGGGCTGTAGGCAGGGAAGTCCTGGGATATATTTCGCGTGCCGGGACCGTATCGGATACGGCCCGTGCCGGAAAATACAGGCAAGGCCGGGAGTCACGACAGACTTTCCGGCCTTATTCCTTATAGCGCAGATGCAGCAGCACGGGATTGGCGTCCGCATCCAGATCCGGCACAAGCCTCAGCGCGTCGTCGTAGTCCAGGATCGAGAATATCTCGCCATCCACGACAAAGGAGGGCGACACCGACAGCCCGACACCGTCCGACTTCAGTCTGAATCCGGGCCTGGAGTCCCCGGAAGAAGCAGCGTAGACGAGCTTTCCGTCCCTCATGTCCCAGACCTGCGAGCAATAGAGTCCGTCCAAGGTGATGTAGAAATCGCAGAACGCATAAGGGCCTATGATCTCCGTACTGACATCCGAAATCCCGGGGCCGCCGGAAACCATCATCTCAGGGTTCATATAAGCCTCGTCCGATATGGCGTAGCGCCCCTTGTCGAACACCAGCATGGGAATATCGGCATCGGCGGTCACCCTGTACAGCGTATCGCTCCGAAACGGCAGATAGTAGCATTCACCGTCAATGGACCTCACAGGGTCGGGATATCCTATCATGAACGACCTCTTGGCGTTCTGCATGACTGTGCCGCGCCTTATCAGATTCCATTCCGCATCATAGATATCATAGCAGGTCCCCGCCTGCCCAGTTCCGGCATACAGGAGATCGAGATCCATCGGATTCAGCGCCAGTATGTTTCCGTCAGCGAGCACGGCGGCTCCGATGAGCGAATCCCGCGAGTATTCCGGGAGATACCTCCCCTCGGGAGTATAGGCCAGGATCCTATTCATGCTCACATCTGACGCCAGAATCATATCCCTGGCACCGTCGAGGCATGCCGTACCGAGCGACACATATTCTCCGGGGCCGCGGCCTTTCCGGCAGAACCTGGAAAGAATCTTACCGTCACGCTCGCGGACACGGAAGAAAGTCTCCGACATGCCGTCGTAAAGATAGATATCGCCGTCCTTGTAGCCGAAAATCTGCGGATAGGCCAGCAGCGTCGAGTCTTCCGTCCCTATGGTAGTCCATCCCACGACCTCGAACATGTCACCGCAGACGGGCTCACACACCTCGCCTGCACCCACCGCCGAAGCGATGTCCAGGACAAGAGGCCCCTCTCCGGAGCCGGGCCTTCTCCCGCACGAGACCGATAAAGCCAGCAGGAGGGCACAAACAGCAGATAGAAACAATTGGCTTTTCATATAATATCGTCGTCAAACGGATGTAAATATAATGATTATTCCTGTACGGCTGATGAATTTTGACAGTCGGCTTTAGCTACCGGCTTTGACGACAGGCTTTGACAACTGGAATTTTCTTGCCACCTTTGCACTCGAACCGACCAATGTAAGACTTGGACTATGGAGTACTACCACGCATTCACCAGGGGTCTGGAAAAAGACCTGCTCTTCTATGGCGACGCCGAATTCCTCTACGGGATGAACATTATTCCCAGATACCTGAAGCTCTCAGGCACGAGGCTCCTTGCATTCTGCCTTATGGACAACCATGTGCACTTTGTCCTCGAGGGATGCCGGGCCGCTTGCAACCAATTCATAATAAACTACAAGCGTACCGTGTTCTCTTTTCTGAAGAAATGCCGGGAAAGGGACATCCCCGAGACAACGGTCCCCGGGATAGTCGGAATCGAGAGCACGGACAGCCTGCTGACCGTCATTGCCTATGTGCTGCGGAACCCTGTTGCGGCAGGCATCGACTATCTGCCGCAAGACTACAAATGGAGTTCCGCCCCGACCTATTTCAGAAAGCGCTGCAACATAGACGGAGAGGCAGCAAACGATGCCTGTGGTACGGCGCGAGGCATTATTGGCAGTGTGGCAGGCAACTGCATGCCCCGGAAGATCGAGGAACTCCCACGCAGAGAGAGAAAACGCTACTTCATAGACGGCCCGGAATATCCCGGGCACTGGACAGTAGACGGCAACGGCATGATATATCCGGAAAATTACACCGAAGTGGCTAAGGTCGAAGGGCTTTTCCGCTCCGTCAAAAGATACCTGTACTACCTCTCGTCGGCCAGGGAGGCAGAGGTCAACCTGACAATGGGGCATGAGATCCGGCTAAGCGACACGGAACTGCGCAGGGAAGCCTCCGGAATCTGCCTGGAGAGTTTCGGCACCGCGTCCGTCGGACTGCTGACTATCGCCCAGAAACTTCAGGTATGCAAACTTCTGCGCAGCAGATTCGGCGCAAGCTACAAGCAGCTCGGCAGAGTGATGCACCTGGATTCAGATACTATCAAAGAGATGCTCTGACTCCCAGAGAGATGCTCTGGCTCAGTCGATAGAACATGTAAAAACTTGGGAACCGAGGGTTTTGCAAAAACGGCCTTACAGGCCACTCAGTGGCACATTTTCCTAAAACGCCTGTTCCCAGGTCTGAGGTGTACCACTTGGCTGCATATCTCGACGTGCTGACGCCTACGCCGTGGATACGCGCGCTTTCCGCGTGGCTCAGCCCCGACTTGAACGAATCGTACAGCAGCACCAGCAGGTGCACTCGTAAACTGTTGCTCTTTATCATTGCTTTTGGACTTTGTCCAACTTTTTTGGTACAGCTCAGAATGCACCCACCGCTCGGGCAGCGCGACACCTCCCGATTCGGACAACATGGTACCCAGCTTATTCGGGAAGCATGGCATCCAACTGTTCGGGAGCACGGTATACCCACCCGTTCCGGGCATCACCGATGCCCCCTTATTCTTGCCTATTACTCATTAGATGAAACGTGTTTCATCTAATTTCTATATATTGCAGAATCTTAACAAGTTATAGAGGTTTCACCAAGCATTTTGGGAAATTATGCCCCTTTTTTCGGTCAGGCCTCCAACACAAATGCGTCAGAGACCGACAAACAGGCAGAACACCTATACGAAAAAAGACAGCCGCAAATCTGCAACTGTCTGAAAATCACCGTGGAGATAAAGAGATTCGAACTCTTGACCCCCTGCTTGCAAAGCAGGTGCTCTACCAACTGAGCTATACCCCCGTAAAGTAGGCCTGCGCGGAGTTGAACCGCGGACCTCCACATTATCAGTGTGGCGCTCTAACCAACTGAGCTACAAGCCTATATCAATAATGAAAGATAAGTACAAGGCATTTCTGCTCCAAATGCCTCGACACACTCGACTGAGCGCCTGCGTAAGCCTGAGTCTCGCTCCAAAAAGGAGGTGTTCCAGCCACACCTTCCGGTACGGCTACCTTGTTACGACTTAGCCCCAATTACCAGTTTTGCCCTAGGCCGCTCCTTCCGGTCACGGACTTCAGGCACCCCCGGCTTTCATGGCTTGACGGGCGGTGTGTACAAGGCCCGGGAACGTATTCA